>ERZ773181.229-NODE-229-length-68615-cov-5.668655_pt1 | contig 68615 bp, 81 predicted proteins | sample MGYA00581001_ERZ773181 | MGnify/ENA primary metagenome ERZ773181 (study PRJEB29015, sample SAMEA2737780) | human gut metagenome | biome: human gut; feature: human-associated habitat; material: faeces | place: China | collected 2012 ...
CCGTTTAAGTAGTGGAACTGGAGGTAGATCAAATTATACTTCTAGTTCTGGTATGAAACAGTGCCCTAATTGTGGAGTAATGCTTAGACAAAATAAAAAGGTTTGCCCAAAATGTAATTATAGTTTTAAAAAATCAAAAGTAGAAAAACTTAAAGTTAAGAAGCCTAAAGTAAATAAACCTAAAGTAACTAAGCCTATACATCCAAAACATTTCGATAATGGTGTTGTAAGCTTTGATTATCCGGATTATTATTTAAAAGATTTTAATTACAAATATGGGGAAATAGGTATTTTAACCTCTTTTAAAATAGGTTCTAATTATAATTTTGATAGTGCTTTTGCCATATTTGACGGGCAACCTATCTCTGATAATATTCCAGATTCTAAATTTAAAGAAGTAATTGAAAAAAGTTTAGATTCGGATGTTTTAGATATTAATAGATATATTCATGAAGAAAAAGAAAGAATAATTATTAAAATTCAAAATAACAATAATGACAATATAGAATATCGTTGTTATGTTCCTGAAATTGGTTTTTCTATTTTATTTGTTATTCCTGATGAAAAAGAATATCTTTTTGATGAAAAATGTGTTTCAACTGTTGTTAATTCTTTAGAAAAATCAGCTGGTAAATCTATTATTGATAAAGAACCTGTTTCAACAGTTGTTAGTTCTTCCAAAAAATCAATTAGCAAATCTGTTCCTAAAAAAGAAGTTAAGACTTGTTCAAATTGCGGTACTGAAAATAATAATGATGCTATTTTATGTATGGAATGTGGAATGAAACTCGATATCTCGAATGATGTTAATTTCTGTATCCATTGTGGAACAGAGGTTGTTCCAGGTGCTAGATTCTGTATGAATTGTGGAAAGTTAATTGAATATTAAGATTATATTATTATGAAAATAAGGTGATAAGATGGTAAGAATTTGTCCGGAATGCGGTAAAGAATCTCCCGATATTTCAAATTTTTGCATTGAATGTGGTGCTGAATTTGAGTCTAATCTTGGTTTTGATAAATATATCAATCAAGACACAATTGATATGCTGAACTTTGCAAATTTATCCAAAGAGAAGTATAATAATATTTTAAATGATATTATTGATAGTGCAAAAGCCAAGTATGATAAATTAATATCAGAATCCTCATTCAACAAAGAAGATATATTTCCTCTTGATGATGTTAAATATATTGCTCAAAGTTTTGTTTCACTTTCATTTAAAAAGGAAGTTTCTGATTATGGGCATTATGGATTTAATTTAATTGAAATAGATGAAAGACTAAATTCATCACTTCAAATATTTACTATTATAAAACAACTTGCCCATCATTTACTTGCTGAAATTCTTGAAAATGTAATGGTTTATGTTTTGAATGTAGAAAAAGATGATGAACTTGAATCTGTAGTAGCTACTACTTTCAAATTTGAAGCCCCACGATTAATGGATGAATATTGTGCTTGTATGGTTCAAGAATATTTCATACCTTATGGATTTCAAAATTATAACTCTTTTTATGAGTTTTATGATATTGTGGTGGATAAAAATTCGGAAGATATTATTTTTTATTTAAATCTTGCTAATTCTTTAGCACAAGATGTAATTCATATTTTAAATGAATTTATTGATTATAAATTAAGAGAAAAAATTAGAATCCAATTTAAAGTAGATTCTATTTCAAAGGAACATGGATCTGTAGGTTTAAATAATCTTATAACACTGGAAGAAGAAGAAAAAATTAATTCAATAACTTCTATAACTCTTAAGGTTCCTATTGAAGTATTTTTGAATGATGATAAAGGTTCTTATTATGAAATTTTAGATGAGTATAAAGATAAATTTAATTCGGTTAATAATCCAAATTAATTTTTCTTTTTTTATTTAATACTCATATATTCCATCTATATAATTTATTATTTATTTAACTGGTTCTCCACATTTTATACAGAATTTATATTTGCCTTCTATTTCTGCACCGCATTAACATTATTCAAGCTCAGCAAAGCAATTTAACATTATTAAGGAGCTAGATAATTATGAGTTATACATCTACAAGCTTAGCGGACGTTTTAACCAATGAACCGTTAATGAATACAAGATTAACAAATCTCAGAACATTACTTCGAACAATATTGGATGATTTGGATATCCAATATAGTTCTTCAAATACTGTCATTGAACTGATAAGGTTGCTGGAAAAAACATATTATGCACAAATTGATGAGAATGCAACAACAAGCAAGGTTTCATCAGTATTTAGTGAACATGTACCTATCAGAAAAGTAATGTCAGAAGAGGGAAGCCCAGCTATTTCATTCCTCCAAACAAGCTCTGCTCCCAATTTTGCATTCAGTTATCATCCGGTATCCGGAGGTTCAGGAATGGTGACTGCAGCATCATTGCTAAATACTAAAACTCCATTTGAAGGATATAATAACTGGACATTGGATTATGATATGGTGGCTCCATCAGCAGGATACTATGAAACCAACAGGGGAATGTGTGTATTATTTAATGACAATTCACCGGTTCCAGGTGCAAGCATATATTGCGGATTCTGTGCAGGAATATCAATCAATTCAAGAAATGTATATGCATTCGTTGGAAAATGGAACTAATGTGATAACAACAAATACAAACCTGACTACAGCCAGAACAGAGATAAGAAACAAATTAACAAAGTATGGAATCTATTTCTGGAACGATGATGACATATTCACTTTAGTTAGAAGAGCACAGTACCTCACAGGTGCATTTAAAGGCAGTTGTGGTCTGAGTTATCAGGATGTATTTAATGAATGAGAAAATGAAGTTGAATTCAGAATATCAACGGAAATTATGACAAACTTGTAAGTTATCATGTAGACATTATAATCATCATAAACAATGTTGAAACCCATTATAGGGCATTGTCTATTGACGGGTATAATACAGTGACAATAAATATTCCGAAAGGAGCCAGTGAAGCCCTAATGGAAATATATGATGGCGATAGAAAAATAATGTCTCAAACATTCAACGTGTATGCCTTTTATTATAAGCAGGAAGATCCCTTTGCAGATATCATGACAGTATGGAAATATCCTTCAGCAACATCAATAACATTAACAGACTACGTTTGGGATCCGAATTATGATGAGTGAGGGATGTAAATCTCAAAAGGCTACGGATCCAGTGAAGCAGGATATGTCATACCAACAGAAAATGACAAATGGGATTTATCTGGGGGCATATATTGAAAGTGGTTATCAGGGAATCTATTTCCATGCACAGATAGTTCCACAGTACTCAAGCAGCAGCGGCTGGGCATGCGGAATAGGATTACTTGCTTCGAAAAGCTTGTCCTACTATAAAGATACAGCAATTCTGGAATTGGGGGCTTATCCTGGTAAAAAAGGAATCAAATATTCTGGAAGTGTTCATGCAATAAATGATGACTACTGTACAAGCGGACAATTGACATTAAATAATGTATGGTATGATTTTGATTTATATTATCGCTCAGGCGTAGGATGGAAAGGAATAATATCCAATAACGGCACTGTCGTATATTCAAATACCAATTCCTCACCACCAAGGTCAGTTAACAGGTACCTTCAAACAAACAGAGTTTTTCCTGTATTGATGATTTATGACTATGGAGGCAAAGGAATCTTTAGAGATATTATAATAGAACCATGGAACTGTGATTAAATGGCTGATACAGAATGGATTGAATAGGTCGTGTACTTGGAGATACTGGACCTAAAGGTGAAAAAGGCGATACTGGTCTTGGAACAACAATCAAAGGCAGTTATAATAGCTATGCTGATTTGATAGCTGACCATTCGACAGGTAGTGGCACTGACGCTTACATTATCGATAGTGAACTATACCACTGGAATGTTAATGAAAACAAATGGATGAGTACAGGTTCAATAAAAGGAAATGCAGGCGATAAAGGTGAAAAAGGAGATAAGGGTGATACTGGTACGAAAAGCGATACAGGTAACACAGGAAAGACTGGAGCAACTGGAAGCAAAGGAGATACTGGAGACACAGGATCTCGTGGAGATACTGGCCCGGCTGGGCCGACTGGCGACACTGGAGCTACTTGTGTTGGTCTTAATATTAAAGGTTCGTATAATACTTACGAGGAATTAATTAATGAACATCCAACCGGTAATGACGGCGATTGCTATTTGGTTAATGGTTCTCTTTATGTATGGGATGGTAATGTTTGGGAAACGTAGGAAACATAAAAGGAGAAAAAGGTGACAGTGGTGAACGGGGTGTTAAAGGTGATACTGGAGCCAGTGGCTTTTCATCAACCGTTAATGTCAATCATGAAAGCGGCGAAATAGTAATCACAACTAAAGATGGTTCAGCAACCATTTCATTCAATGAATTAAAAGGTGATACTGGTGTTAAAGGAGATACAGGTGCCAAAGGTGATACTGGTAATGTAGGCGTAACTGGTCTAAAAGGCGACACTGGGGCTAAAGGAGATACAGGAAAAACTTTTGAATTTTCAGACTTCACACCAGAACAACTTGCTGGTCTTAAAGGAGAAAAGGGAGACACCGGAGATACAGGCAAAAACTGGAAGTAAATGTGATGCTGGTGCCAAAGGTGACACAGGAACTACAGGCAGTAAATGTGATACTAGAGATAGGGGACCTAAAGGAGATGCTGGTATTGGCAGTGATAATGAAGCAGGTTGGAAACTGCCGGTTGATAAAATACAAACCACAACAACATTACTAACTGGTGTTAGTGCAGGTTATCGTGTAGCTATTTGCACAAGTTCTGTCATGGCCATTAAAGAATACAATGGCACATTATGGGATTCAGAATCACTTGATCCATATAGCGTAATTCCACTAAAACATTCTGGAGGAATACAGATGTATTTAGCAAAATCTTCATGACCAGTATATATGGGAGTGGATTATGGAGTCTTTGGTAAATTCAGATTCATGACACAAGCAGCATATGATGCATTAAGTAGCTATGATAATGATACAATTTATTTTGTAAGAAGTTCATAAATTGTTAACAAGTGATGGGATGGAATTTTCAGATGAAATGTTAACAGAAATGAGTTATGTAAAAATCTCAAAGTATAGAACTAAAGTAATGAAGTCTTTAGATGGGGATGTTAAAATACCAAACTGTCATTGCTAAAGATTCAGGGATTAGAGCAAATCATATTTCAAAAGTTCTGGGTGAATTAAAAGCACATGAACTTGTTGAATATATTAATCCAGAAGCTAGAAATGGCAGGCTATATAGGTTAACTGATAAAGGGACTAAAATAGTTGAAAAAATTAGTGATTGAAAATAATTAGTCCATTTTTAAACTAATATTTCCATTATCATCACTTAATTTATTCTCGAATAACATTTTATTAATCATTTCTTCAAAATAGGATTTCACTTTGGTTGTTAATTTTGTAAAACCAAGATGTGTTGAAGATTGCTTCATTAAATCATCTCTTGATGATGAATATTGAAGTCTTAATACATACTCAATTGATTTTTCAATTTCAATTGGATGTATGCGCTCAATTTTTGGTGAATCTCTTTTCCTAACTTTCATATTGTCCCAATTATAATAAGAAGTTACATAAAAGTCACCAGTTCTAATTATTGAAGAATTATATGTTGTATTATTTAAATAGCCATCAATTTCTCTTTTAAATTTCTTTGTAGCTTTTTTATCCAAAGATATTTTCATAAAATCATATATGTCATTCCTATGGATTGGACCTTCAGTTTCTATTAAACTAACTAGATTTGTCATAGGATATAAATTATAAGAATAATGATATTTTGTATAGTCTTCAAAATACTTATTTAGTTCTTCCTGGTGTTTATCTTCATTTGTTTTAACAATGACATTAGGCTTAAAATTGGTTTCATATTTATTAGCAATTTTTAGATTATCTTTATTTTTCATTGCATCTTCTACTGCTTTTAACAATCTTCGTTTAGCGGTTTTATTTACATGATACCAGTCTGTAGACCAAATTCTGTGGAATTTCCAATTTAAACCTTCTAAAACTTCTTGTCTAAGACGATCACGATCTCTAGCTAATGGTGATGAGTGGTATGTTGCTCCATCACATTCAATTGCTAGAACATATCTATTTGCATCATCTTTATCGACAATAGCCAAGTCTATTTTATATCCTGCACAACCTACTTGTTTTTCAACTGTGTAACCTTCATCTGTTAAGAAATTATAGATTGACTCTTCAAATGGTGAATCAAAGTCTTCTCCAGTATGGTAGTTTTCCGGGAATTTTCCATTTTCTGCATAGTATAAAAAGGTTTTAAGAGCTTCTACGCCTCTTGGTGTTTTTTCACTGGTGTGCATTTCTGATGATTTAAAGTTACTGAATACGACGCATTGTTTTTTAGCTCTTGTAATCAACACATTTAATCTTCTCTCTCCGCCTTCTTTGTTTAAAGGTCCGAAACTTAATGATAATTTATTGTTCTGGTCTTTACCGTATCCTATACTAATTAATATTATGTCCCTTTCATCACCTTGTATGTTCTCAAGGTTTTTGACAAAGAATCCTTCTTCACCTTTGTCATTAAAGAAAGGTTCCAAATCAGGATTATCTTTTAATTTTTTCTCTAATATGTCCATTATTGTATTTCTTTGTTTGAGGTTAAATGTTCCAATACCTAAGCTTCTAGAGTCGCCCCATTTTCTAAAGCAATTAAAGGTATATTCTACAACATTTTCTGCTTCCTTAATGTTGTTTGTTCCATCTCCTCTTGCATAAATGGTATTTGGGTCATATTCAAACTTAAGACCTAAATCTTCTGATTCCTTATTAGGTGACGGGAATACATATAAATCATTATTGTAGAATTCTTGATTGGATACTGAAATTAAAGATTCATGGCGGGATCTGTAGTGCCATTTAAGCATTTTTGTTTCAAATGAGTTTTTACATAAATGTAGGATACTTTCAATGTTGTCTGCAATGCCTTCTTCTTCATCTTCTTCATCTATGTCTAATTCTTTTTCAAAGAATGTTGTTGGAGGTAATTGTTTTGTATCTCCCATGACAATGTACTTGTCACCTCTTAGCATTGCTCCAATTGCATCTTCGATTTTTACTTGACTTGCTTCATCAAAAATAACATAATCAAAATAAGATTCATATATCGCAGGATCTAAATATTGTGCAATAGATAATGGAGACATCATGAAACATGGTTTGATGGATAATATTACATCAGTTGCTTCGGTTAATATTTTTCTGATTGATTTAATCTTTCGTTTTTTACTCATTTCTTTTTTCAATATTCCTAAACTTGAACCAGCACCTGCTGCAATTGCCATGTTGGGTCTGTTTTTACCTAAAACTTCACGGACACGATATTTATTATCTTCAATTACATTTTTATCCAATGCTTTGAATTTAGCTAGTTTTTCTTCATGTAAATTATAATTAAATTCGTCCAATATAGGTTCAGTGGAAAATATATCATTTAATGCTATGTTTGCAAAGTTATAATAGAATAAACTAGTTACTAATTCAGATTTAATTTTATCTTTGTTAATATATTCAATTAACTGTTTTGCATACTTGTCACTATAATCTCTACAATATTTAGCATATAATCTATAATCGTTAAGATTTTCGATATGTTCTAGTATATTGTGGGTATTATTTTTCATTTCAGAAACATTTGCAGAGTTAATATCATCCACTTTTAGTTCATCTTTGAAATGTAGTATTTTATCTATTTCATTATATTTGGTAGCGATATTTGTTTTAACTTCAGATATTTCATTTAAATAATCATCTAATGTGTTAAAGTTATTTGATTCAATAAATTCTATAGTAGTATCATTGAAATATCCATCATCATAAAGTTCTTTGAATTCTTGAATGTTGGTTAGTTTTTCTTTTAGTATTCTTATATCTGATTTATCTGATTTCCAATCATCATCAAAATAGTATTGTCCAACATCGTTCATTGATTCAATGTCTTGTAATAATGATTTTAATTCTATAAGTGTGTTAACTTTATCTTTCAATGTATTCTTTTGTACTGTAACTTGATATGTGGATAGATTGGATTTTATTTCATCAAGTTCAGAAGCCCATGATATTAACTTCTCAGATTCAATAATGATTTTATCATAATTGTTAGTTTCGGATTTTGAATAAGCCAATATCTTGTTTCTCAATTTAGTTAAATCGTTGTTTGCTGTTATTATTCTTTCAAAATCACTTTCAATTTGATCATCACTAACATCAGTGGTATAGTAACTCTTAAAGTCCTTTTTAATTCTTTTGAAATTACCATCAAATGTTCTTTTAAGGAATGAACCTCTTTTTGATTTGAATTCATTGAACTCAATTTCAAGGTTTGGATTTTTAAGAGCGTTTTCTAAGTTAGACTCATCAATAATATCTTTATTAGATTTAAAATCACTGCTTATAGTGTTAAAGTCTTCTTTATCAACAATGTCCATTTCGATGTTTAATGAATCAATATTGTCTTGCAGGGAATTAATTTCGCTTTTAATATTGTATAAATCCAAATTTAATACATCAATATTCATATTTCCAATTTTATCTTGAAATACGGAAATATCATCAATGAGTTTTTCCAGGTCATCTTCTTCTTTTAATAATTTTAAATTCGGTCTAAGAATCTTTGATTGGAATATTAAATGTTCAATGTTGAGATCACCTAACTTTTCAACACCAATCAATTTGTGAATGTTATTATCTAACTCATCAAACCTTTTTAAATAATCTGATAGTTTTTTAAGTTTATTTTTTAAATCTTTGACATCTGGTGAGGTTAAATCTTCTGGAGATGTATTTCTCCATATATTATCAGCAACTGGAGATATTAAATCATAATACTTCACAATATCTTCTAGTTTTCTAATTATCTCGCCACGTTTTTCTTTATCTAACTGTGAAACATCATTAATATCTAATTTAAGTATCTCTTGATCATTGTCAATTAAGTTCTGACTGTAATATTCATACAATCCAATTAACTGAAATGGAGTTAATTCAGTGCCTTTATAGATAGTGTGCAATGTCTCCACATATGTATTCAATTCATTTTTAATAGCATCTAATTGTTGGAAGTCACTTACATCTCTGAGTTCAACAGAATCAATATTTAAAGTTGCTTCTAGTTCATTTAAAAATTCTTTTTTATTGGAATTTTTACCATGAAGCTCTAAACAACCTTCTCCTAAACCAACACTATCTAATCTGGATTTTACAACATCTAATGCAGCTTTCTTTTCACTGACAAAAAGCACTTTTTTACTCATGGCCATTAACTCAGCAATTAGATTAACAATTGTTTGGGATTTACCGGTACCTGGTGGTCCTTCAACAACTAAATTTTTACCATTTTTAGCTTCTTGTAAAACGGCTAGTTGTGATGAATCAGCATCCATTACATTAAATATTTCAGTGGAATCAATAGCATTTAAATCTATATCATCATCAGATAAATACTCTCCATCAGGAACATCAAATAAATCTTTAATAGGGTTATCATCAATATGTGGCCAATTAGATAAATCTAAATCTTTAAACATTACAAATTTCTTAAAATTAAAACTTGATAAGTAAATATCTTTTGATATTTTCCAGCCAGGTCTTCCACTAATGACATATTCTATTTGCTTAAAATAACTTATCAAATCTTGTTCATCTTCAAATTCCTCAAAATTAGGTATTTCAACACCTTGCTCTTGGAGTTTATAAATCAATGATAAATTGGAACGTACTTCATCACCATTCCAATTTACAGTAAACGGTTTGGAAATAGAACTTCTTTCAATGGTCATAGGCACTAATACTAAAGGTGCTTTATGTATTCCTTCTTCATAATCAATTTCCTTCCATTCTAGAAATCCCAAGGCTAAAAAGAAATCATTGTACCCTTGTTCTTCAATGACTGTCTTATTATCACGATAAAGATGTTTCAATTTCTTTTGCAATTCCTCTTCGTCGTATTTTGTTTGGAGAAAGTTATCAATATGAGTATCTTTTAATTTAGCATTTGAATCCCAAGTATTATCTAATAAGGCGTCTTCATCAAGTGTTTCATTAGAAAGAAACTTCATTTTTTGTTCTTTAACAACAAGAATATTATACAATGAAGCAATATCCTCATCAACAATTTCAATATTTTTTTTACGAGGCCTGAAATTCAATAGGTTATTCCTTAAACTCATATCTAAAAGATTATCTCTTAATTTTTCAATATCTCTTTTAAGATCAAAATCTGATTGACTCATAAACCTAATTCACCCTATATTTAATTTAATTTATTTGATGTAATTATGTTATTATATTTTATATTTGTGAATAAAAGATATAATACTTTATTATCAATTATCAAAAAATAAAAAGAATAGTTAAATTGTAGTGTTTTCAGTTTAAATTAACTAATATGATGTGAATTGAATGTATTGGTCCTGAAGTTAGAAATTGTAGAATATAGGGGCTGGCAGATAAATGTAGGAGTTAGTTAAAAAATTTAGAAATTCAATAACACGAATTATGTGTGTATCTTCCAGAAGACATGTCTGATGGAGATTATAGTGGAAATATTTCTATATTAAAAAGTAATAATGGAACAAAAGTGTCTGATATTGATGAATTTTGCGAAGAAATTGTTATTTTAGAAAAAGATAATAATTTAAATAAAAATGCGGATTATCAAAGTAAATTAATTTAAATGTTTGATTAATTCAAGTTTGAAAGTTATATTATTATTCCTCCACATAATTATGAATATTTTTTTAGGTTTATTAATATAATAAACAAAAAAAGGAATTTGAATTTAAAAAAATCTTTAAAATTTTATAATCCTAATAAAAACAATTATATACTATTTTAAACACATCATAATATATGGCTGAAGAAAGTTAGTAAAAGCAGTTATACTACTAACTGAAGATAAACCTAAAAAAGGCTCTTAAAATTGGTAATAAAGTTTTAGCTAAAAATCCGATGGTCTTACAAATCTTAACAAGACTGACTGAACCTTCTTAACAGCACACTAAACTATTATACAGATAAAAAAGAGCTAATATATATTAAAAATGATATTTAAAGTAGGTGGCAGGTTTTTTATGGAAAAAAGAAGAAACACCATTTATGGATATGATGAAAAAGACAACACAGAAAATAATGAAAATTTATTAAAACTTAAAAATTTAAAAGAAAGCTGTCAAAGTAATGTTTTAAAAGATTTTATTGATGATTATTTAATAAGTGGTTTCAAAAATGAATTTATTGATGTGGACATGATTATTAAAGAAATAGATAATCATTCTAAAAATCAAGATTTAATAAAAATTATATATATTGTTCATTTAATCTTTGAACAAATGAATGTAAATTCTAATGAGTTTCCAATTGATGAATTATGTGATTATAAATATGAAAGTGTCAATGGTGAATTATTTATTAAATTTTTAACTCGTGAATCTGAAAATCAGTTTTCTAAAATGTATGAAATTGTTTTATTTAATAATCATAAAGATAAAAAAATTGGAGAAAAAATAATCAAATCTTTTGAAAATAAAGGTTCCATAATGGTTATGAATATACTTAGTTTATTAAATATGCAAATAATTGGAAAAAAACAACAAAAAGAAAATAAAGAGGAGAAATTTGATACTGTAGGTGCGTTATATTCTTCTGATGCATTTATGGATTCTTATGACTGGACAAAACGTGATTGGGGTTAAAATAGTTTTTATTATTAAAAGTTTCTAAATAGGACGAATATTTCTAAAAACAATTTAATATAAAAAAATCTGTTATACTATTAATAAAAACAATTATGTGCTATTTTACACGCATTATTTTATATGTCGAAAAAAAGAAGAAATTATTTAAAAAGGTCATAAAATGAACAGAGATCAGAGAGATAGAATAGAAGGTAACTGCTGCTGGGCATGCGGCGCATATTTAAATGACGGCAGAGACAGATATTGTCCTGTTTGCGGATGTCCCAATGACAATTATATGCCTCCGTTAAGAAATGTCAAACCTCCCAAATCCAAAGAACAGGAAGATAAGGAATGGAACAGATGCTGTATGCTGATGTTTGTTGTTTTTCTGATTTTATGTATTTTAGGTAAAGCTATGCAATAAGGAGTTTTTAAAATGAATTCAATTCAAAAAGCGTTTATGTCAAACTGTTGTGAAAGGTGTGGAAGAACTCTGGATTTCAGCAAGGATAAGTATTGTCCTTACTGCGGCCATCCCAATTTTAATTATCATCCTGCCACGGGGGTTTCACACAGCTCTTCTAAAACAACAAAACGCAAAAAACAGGATAATACTTCTACCTGCTGTATTCTGATTGCAGTTTTTTTCATAATTGCATATATCTACAGCTTTTTTGTTTCTGGTTAGGTGATACTATGAAAAGAGAAATTGATTTTGAAATACTTGCCGAAAAGATAAATGATTCAGACTTGTATGAATTTGTCGCATTCAGTAATGATGTTCCTGTAAGAGCAGTTAACAGGGATTTGGATTCCATTAAAGAGGCCCTAAACAGTCATGATAAAATATTTTTAGAAATCGGATTTTACGGATATGATGATGAATACTGTGATGAACCTTATTTCATGTTTGATGCAAATGAATCCATAGATGATTTAAAAGATGATTACTATGACAAATATAAATTCATGGTTGGAGGATATGGAATTTATCTTGACAAGGATTTGAATGTGGAATACGGGTATTATACAACAGAAGCTCCTGCATGCGGCCATGGTGCAGGCTATACTGAATTTTATGATTTTAAAGATGCCAGAGATGATGATATTATTAAAGAAAAAATATATTCCCTTTTGGACAGCAGCGGTATCTGGAAGTAATACTTTTAAGCTTTAGAGAATTTCCTAATTAACCGTCCCATTTTTTTAACTAACTTTTTGTATACATTATAGCAACATTTATATATCAACTCCAACAGAATAATATTTACTTGTGTTTATCTTGATTAAAAGATATACAAACTAGGTGAAAATTATGAAAAATTTTGAATTTTTAAAAGATTTTGACAGTGACATGTACACTCTTCTTAGTGAATTTGAAAGGGAAGCCGTAAAAAATCCAAAAATAACAGAATCATATGTTACTCCTTTTTTGGAAAAGGTGGTAAATGATATACTCCAAAGAAACAATAATGCAATTGATGATCCATATGTTGGATTTTCTAAAAGAGTCGATAAATTATATGAATTAAAAATTATTGACTATAAGTTTAAATGTATGTTGCTTGAAGCATATCAGATGAGAAATGCAATCACCCACAAGTCAATTGAAGATTTTCTGAAATCCGACAATAAAATACCCTTCCAGCTCCACAGAATCCTTTTTGACATTGCATGGAAATACTTCCAGCTGTGCAGTGAAAATTACTATTATCCCGGAAAACCTGAATACACACCGATTTACAATCTTAACTCAAAAACAATAAAATCCACACCAGAACCATCAGATAACAGAAATTTCAGCCGCTGCATAATATGCGGCAGAGCTAATGATTCCAAAAACTCCAATTTTTGCATAAGCTGCAACAATGAACTTGAATATCAAAATGAAATCATCAATCTGAAAAACAATTTAAACATCAGTCATTTTACTAAAGAAGAAGTTAACCAGATCCATTCCAGCATGTATACCAGTCAGCTGCTTATTGAGCTTACAACCAAAAAGCTTCTTAAAAAAACAAACAGACACTACAGTCTAAATGAAGCAGAATATGAAAAGCTTATTGAATTTACATATGAGTGCTATGATATGGAAAAGACTTTAACTGAATTTCTAAATGGCAAACACACATCAAAACAGATTAAACAGTCAAAATATTATAAATGCGGTCAAAAAGGCATCCGCCCCTTTGTGGAGTTTTATAAAATTGTTGAAAATCAGATATTCGAGGATTTTCTAAACCAGATTGCAATGAAAATCCCTATTGGTGAAATTCTTGAAAATACACAGATAAATAAATCCCAGATAAACAACTGGTATGGCAAAAACAAGGACAGTTTCATAAAAGGAGAGCACAACTCAGAATTCATAACATATAATAAGCTTCTGATGGAGCAGTACTTAACTTTAAAAAGAAAACAGTATTTAAATGATGATATTAAAGCTGAACTGCATATAAATGATGAAATTATCAGCTTCTGGACGGATTCATTTGATATGGAATCATCACTCTTTAAAAATAGTCTTAATGAAATCAGAATGAACATCTTTTTAAACAACCTGAAGGAAGGCAAATCAAAAGAAGAAGCACTTGAAATAGCTGAAATCACTGATTTTGAAGAACTGCTTAAAGATAAGGATTTTGAAAACGAATATAAAACAGAATACTATGAAAATCGTGTAGACAGACTTATAAAATCTCTAAAAACAATGAGTTTTGATAAGGCTCTTAAAAGAGCAGGCATATCTGAAGACGACTATAACAGATGGTATGCCGCAGGCAAAAAGCAGTGCCTGCTTAAAAAGGATGAGGATGAATTCTGTCTGAACTTTTACATCAATGTAACCCGTGTACTGATGAACAGGTATCTGAAACTGAGAAGTGAAGGCAAAACAAAAACTGAAGCCTGCAAAAAAATAAACACTGACTTAAATGAAGTTAAAAGATGGTGCAACTGGAATGAAAGCGGCTTATTTATAGATTTCAAAGAAAACAACAAGAAAATTACCGCTAAATTAATAATTGATGCAATTAAAGATGGAAAATCCAAAGACAAAATAGCTGAAAGCTCAGATATAACACTACATGAATTAAATAAAATTCTGGATTTAGGATCACAAAACGATAAAATCTACAGGGAAGTATATGAAGAATATGAATCAGTTTATCTTTCAAAACATCTGGAAGTCTTTTTAAAGGAAATTAAAAATAAAAACTTGAAAAAAGCACTTAAAACCTCAGGAATTGAAAAATCAGAACTGGACAGTGCATATAATTCAGGCAAAAATGGAGATGAACGCTTCACTAAATTTTATAATGACTACCTGAATTTTAAAATAAGCTGTTATATCACACAGATTATCAGGGGAAAAACCGTCAGTAAAGCTTTAAAAAATTCTAACTTAACAGATGAAGAACTTAAAGACAATTTAAAAGAAATTGAAAGCAGAATCATTGATAAACAGATGAACAGTGTGATTGGTGAAATTGCAAAAAACAGAACTACAAGACAGGCAGCTAAAAAAGCCAGAATCAGAATTGATGAAGTTTACAGATGGTATCTTGAAGGCAAAAAAGGCAATGAGAAATTTAAAGACTTTGCAGACATCTATCATGAACTTTATGTTGAAGTGGGATGTGAAATTTTCCAGAATTTCTTAAACAAGGGAAAAACCCCAAAACAGATTCTTAAAATCATGAATGAAGACATAACCAGAGAAGATTATGAGTTTTGGATTAAAAACAATCTGATAAGTGATAAAAATGTTGAAGCTAAACTCTACACAGAAGATGAAATTAAAGAAAAAATCGAAAATGAAGGATTCAGACAAAAAGAGGAGAAATCTCTTTCAGGTTTAAGTATAATAGGTTGTTAATTATGGTTATAAAAGAATTGAACAATGCAAAAAAAGCATATCAGAAAAAAGACTTTAAAGCAGCTGATGAAATTTACTCTAAACTCTATGATAATCATCAGAAAGATTTCAGCAGATGGGATAAAAAATTTTATGCATTAACATTATACAGATGTTATGTTCAAAATCCAGTTAATCAGAATAAACTTTTAGATGCAGGCAAACTGATTACCAAATTAGTTAAACAGTCAAATCACTCCAAAAAAGATGCAATGTGTCCGTATACATTAGCAGTGCTTAAAATAATGAAAACCCTTGAAGATCCTGAAGCTGTTTTGGAATGGTCATCTAAACTTAATCCTGAATTATTAAATGGAGATATTTCAGGAAATTATTCCTCTAAAAAAGAAACATGGTATAAATTAACAACAAAAGCACTGCTGGATACCTGCCAGTATGATGAATGCATAAGCCTGTCAACTGAAGCATTGCTTAATTTAAGCGAATTTACATATGATAATGATGTCTGGTTTAAATGGGGAATAGCTAAATCATTTAATCAGTTAGGTGAATATGACAGTCTGTAGACTATCTGAATGACATTAAACAGTTTAAAAATGACTGGTTTATAGATAATCTGATGGCTGAAAATTATTTCTTTAAAAATGATTGGGACAATGCCTTAAAGTATGCCTCATCTGCAGCACTTGCCAAGGGCGACACTGATAAAAAAGTCAATTTATATTCACTGATTGAAGATATTTTAAATAAGAAAAATAAACAGAAGGAAGCAGATATTCATGCATACCTGGTTTATACAATCAGAAAGAGACATAACTGGAATATTGATGAAAATCTGGAATATAAAATTGAAAAGGCAGGTTTTGATTTGGACAATGAGGATTATTTTACTATTGAAAAGCATCTGCATCATCTGTGGGAAGAATATCTCTATAAAAATCAGGAATTAAAAAAAGGAGTTATTGTTTCAGTACTGCCCAATAAAAAAGCGGGCTTTATCAGATGCGATGAATATCCTGGCAATCTGTATTTCAGCATGAATGAGTTTAAACATAACATCACATTAGCAAAAACAGGCCAGAATGTCACTTTTTATGAAGCTGACGGCTTTGATAAAAAGAAAAATAAGCAGGTTAAAAATGCTGTAAATATTTATCTGAATGGGGGCTGAATTATGGAATTTTGTCCGAAATGCGGTTCGGTGTTATTTCCAGACGAAAATAATGCATTAAAATGTTTCTGCGGTTATTTTACTTATTTGGATAATGACCGTGAATATAATATTAAAGAAAAAATATCTGAAAAGTCAGCTAATATAGCAGTTGATGGAAATGAATATGAAAGTATTGATTTATTATATCCGAAAGATGTTCATTTAAAATCTTATGACTGGAGACGCGAAGACTGGGGTTAAAAAGGTTTGGTTTTATATTGTTATAAAATGGGTTTATTAAAATAGAGGTTTTGTTTTCCTCTATTTTAGTTTTTCTATTGTTTTGCAGTCTAGTTTTGTTATTTTGGCAATTTCTTTAACTGGATAGTTTTCTTTGTGCATGTTTTTTGCTATTTTTAGTTTTTCTTCTTCTTTTCCCTCTAGTTTCCCTTCTATTTTTCCTTGTTCTAACCATTCTTTTTCATGTGATGTTACATAGTCGTGAAGTATTGTTATTTCCATTTTTATCACATCTATTACTTTATTTTTCAAATCCTGATTTTCAATGAATTTATCTGCAAGTACTATCAGTATGCCAAGTACAGAATCTTTTAATTCATCATCAATATCAGTTATTTTTCTAGCAAGTTCCAGAGTTTTTACTACTTGCACTCCGGCTTCGTGTTTGGTTTTCATTAACGGCAATATCCCTAATGCAAGAAACTCATTGCAGGTTAGTTTTATGTTATTTTTAACTTTATAAGTTATATTACTTAATAATTTGTCTCCGTCATAGTCTTTAAATGATATTACTTCAGGTCTAAAAAACTGCCCAGGGGAGTATTCAAGAACTACCTGATTTTTATCGATTTCAGGAGTCACTACAAGATTTATTTTTACCTTTAACTGATAATCATATCCGATTCTGGCTACATATAGAAAGATTCTTCTTAAAATGTTTGCAATATTGGATTTAGTAGATAAAAATTCATAAAGAATTATTTTATCCTTTTTCTTTATGCCGTAATCTATTCTGAGAACTTTTGGTTTCAGGTTTATTAGCTCAACATTTATTTCATCACAAAACTCTGCACCTGTAATTTTTGCAATATACTTTGTGGTGTTTTCTTTTAGAAATTTCAGTGTTAAATCCTCATGATGGTATCCGTGATATATCTTATTTTTTTCATACTAATCCATTGGTCTTTAATATTTATATAACCATCAGTTTTTTATTAAAACAATAATTAAAGCATAAATAAATAGTTTTAAATGAAATAAATACTTCATAATCATGAAAACTTTTTTATAAAAATGTATTAATTACTTTATTTAAATTAATAATCAGCTAAAATATGTGAGGTGTTTGGATTGGGCACTGAATATATTGAAAAAGGAATTTCATTTGTCAATCAGAAGGAATATGATAATGCACTTGAATGTTTTAATAAACATCTGGAAGCTGATTCAAAAAACAGCATTGTTTTAGGTCTTAAAGCACTGGCTTTAATGGATTTGAACAGGTTAGATGAAGCTTTGATATATATCTCCAAGTCATTGGACATTGATTCATCAAATTATGAATCCTGGGCAACTAAAGGGGAAATCTTTAGAAGGTTAAATAAAAATAGGGAAGCTCTGCACTGCTTTGATTTGTCTTTGCAGATTAATCCGAAACAGTCAAAAACATGGACAAAAAGAGGTTTTTTATTAATTAACAGATACGGTCAGTTTATAGAAGCAATTAACTCATTTGATAAAGGACTGGAATTAAATCCCAAAGATAAAAATGCAATATATTTTAAGGCAGAAGCTTATTTCGCACTTAAAAATTATAAAAAAGCTTTAGGAGCATGTGATGATTATCTGAAAATCACTTCAGCCAATGTTTTTGATTCAAACGTTTACTCCCTTAAAACAAAGATTTTAATGATTTTAAACAACTTTGAAGAGGCATTGGCTGTTATTGATGAAGGTTTGAAAATCAGTCCCTATGATGATTCCATTTATGCAACAAAAGCTATGATTTTACTGAGGGCACATAAATATGGTGAAGGCATAGAATGTGTCAATAAAGCTTTAAAGTTAAATCCGAGTAATGTCATTGCATTAAAATTGAGAAATAATGTTTTAAAAGGTAATTTAAGATGAAATGTTAAAATAATCTGTAACTAACGAGAGAAATTCTTAATAGCTAAAAAAAACATATTTACTATTGCAGGTGTATTTAAATGTCTGAAGATCATAATAAAAAAGAACACAAACACTGTCCTTTTTGCGGACACCATGTAGATGAAGATGATATGATTTGCCCTCACTGTGGATTATTCATCCCATAATTATTTTTTCTAAAATCAATTAAACAACTTTATTATTATCTTTATATAAATTAATCATTAATTAACAATATTTACCTGTTTTTGTAAAATTTAGGTGAGGTTAGCTAATGGTTCAATGTCGTGAATGTAATAGTGAAGTTTCAGATAAGGCAAAGTTCTGTCCCAAATGCAGAACTCCCTTAAAAAGTAATGAAGATGTTCCAAAAAGTCCTAAAATAGTCAGTGATAAGAAAGGTGGTTTCAATCCTATTTTGATTATTGGTATAATAGCTATTGTAGCTATTGCTGCATTAGGTGTAGGTCTGCTTTTAGGTGGTGGAAGTGATGATTCACCTGCTGCTGTAAATAATACTGCTGAGAGTGATGATGTTGCTGAAGATGTAAATCCTGCTCCTGCAAGTGCCAATGTTACTTATGTCTGTTCTCAAAAGTCTGACAAGTTTCATTTGCCTGACTGTGAATGGGCTCAAAAGATAAATCCTAAAAACAAGATTACTTATAATTCCAGAGATGCTGCTGTAGCAGATGGAAGGATTCCATGTCAGGTTTGTAATCCTTAAAGTTTATTACCTAAGATAAACATAATTTAAATACAATGAGGTTTTTAAAATGAATTGTCCTAACTGTGGAGCTGAAGTATTATCAGATAATGAAAAATTTTGCAGAAAATGCGGTTTTAAATTGGTTGATTCAGAAGTTAAAAAAGCTACTGTAATTTCAGAAGATATTCCAAAAACACGGTGCCGCAGCTGCAATAATATGATAGACAGCAATTTAAGAATTTGTCCCTACTGCGGATCAAATCCAAATTCATCTTCAACATATGCATCATCAGCATCCAAAACAAACAGCAGCAGCTCAAGTGACAGTGACTGCTGGGGATGCTGTGGTTTAATTGTAGTTATTGTAATTATATTGTATATTATAGGATTGATATTTTGATTTATGACCGCATAATGAATATCTGCAAATATTTATGCCATCAGAAACCTGAAAGGTCATTTTTCTACAAAGAAAAGCAGTTTCCAGTTTGCAGCAGATGTACAGGAATTGTTATAGGTGCGGCTGCAGGGTTTGTTTTAGCTAGTTTAACCCAACCTAATTTAATTTTTGTTTTAGGATTTATTCCATTAATTATTGACGGAACTACACAGTATTACGGTTTAAGAACAAGTAATAACACTTTAAGATTTGTTACAGGTTTGTTATGTGGCTTTTCAATACCTTTCGTTGTTTTTAAAACAGAATCAGTTATACTCAATTATTTCTAAATTTTCCAAGCTGTCATCCATCAGCTCTTCAATGAATTCTGAAGGGTTATTTTTATCACTTATTAAGTAAACATTATTTTTAGAGCGGGTTAAACCTACATAGAATAATCTGCGTTCTTCCGAATATTTGTAATCATAATTTCTGGTATTTACATAATTCAAAACACTGTGGGTTTTTAATTTTGATGGAAAACCTAAATAGTCATCAACCATATTGATTATAATCACATTATCTGCTTCCAGACCTTTAGATGAATGCAGGGTTCTGTAGTAAACATTATTCATTGATTTGTCTGTTTTGTCTAAAATTCGTAAGAATTTGTCTTTTTTCAGATTGCCTTTTTTAACCAGATTTCTGTGTTTTATAAACTGGTTGATGTTGTTGTTTGTTCTGCCTAAGATTAATACATCATCGGATTTTTCAGAGAGATCTTTTATAAGATTATAAATCATTTCTCTTTTTTCTATAGGATTTTTTTGAGGATAAATTATTTTAACAGGTTTTTTCAGATTTTTAGGAGACTTAAGAGATTTCCTAATTTGTTTAGGGTTTTTCATAATGAAGCTACCTGCTATGTCAATCAGCTCCTGAGGGTTCCTGTATGTTTTTTCAATGAATATTCTTTGAGGATTTTCAAAATACTCTTCAAAATGTGAGAAAAATTCAATGTTTGTTCCTCTAAATCCGTATATTGACTGCCAGTCATCACCTACAACTGTCAGATGCGCATCTGTTTTATCCTGCAGGCTTTTAATCAGATTATAATTGGTATATGTGGTATCCTGATATTCATCAACCAGTATGTATCTGTAATGTTTTTTCAGCCCGTATTTTTTAATCAGCTTGCTTGATTCATTTATCATGTCATTAAAATCAATCTGCTGGTGCATATCCAAGTATTCCTGATAGTAACTGTAGAAATCTTCAGCGATTTTTAGGAAGATGTCATGGTCCTTGTCATCGTTACTGCTTCTGAAATAGCTGAAATAATCTTTTGTAAAATTGTTGCCCTTAAATAAATTTATAAAATCTGCAAGCAGGGGTTTAAATGCTACTTTTGTAAATGCTTCTTTCAATTCATTCAATAACTCTTTTCTGTCATTTCTTCTAATGATGTAGCTTTCAATGTTTAAAAAATATGAATCGCAAAATTCAAGAATATCTTTTAATGTATCAGTATTTGCATTGGCCAGATAATCATTTATTATAGCCAATATTTCATTGTTTTCAATAACTGACACTTTATGGTGCTGTTTAATGACTGATCTTCCCAGACTGTGAAATGTCCTTACCTCAACATTTTCCGGAAGCTTTCCTTTTAAATCCCTGACAGAAGTATTTGAAAATGACAGACACAAAATATCTTCAGGTCTGACATGCTTTTTAGCTATCAGATATTTTATTTTTGCAATTAAAGTAAATGTTTTTCCTGTTCCTGCTCCTGCAATGATTTGAACATTTTTGGAATCTAAAACACAGGCTATTTTTTGCTGTGTGTCTAAAGGTTTGCTGTTTACTGTTTTAAAAAACTTATCATTAGCCAGCAGCTCCTGTCTGGTTTTATCATCCAAATCATCAATACTTTTGTAGTCTTTTTTCAAGTACTTGCCGTTTTTGCTGGCTATTTTTTCAGGTTCTGTTTTAATATATTTAGTGAATGTTTCAATAACTGGCTTTTTATTTGTTTTTATTTTCTTTTCTGGCTGTGGTGTTTTTTTAACTTCCTTAGTTTCAGCAGTTTTTATACAGCCGCACATCGGGCATTTGCTGCCATTTAGTATCATTGATCCGCATTCACTACAAAAATCCATAATATATATTTTTTATTAACATTTAAAAATAGCTTTCCTAAGAGTGTCTGAAAAGTATTTCTGTTTTATACATATTTTAAATACTAGTTTAATTAAAAATTATAAATGAGGTGTTTTATTGAATCAAGATGAATATATAGGAAATATTGTTAAAAATGGAGTTATAGCATTAATTATAGGATTTATTATAACGGGCATTTTATATTCTGTAATGTATTCAATAAACGGAATTGAAATGTATGCTGGTTTTATAATTTTAGGAGCACTCTACGGTTTCCTGTTTATAAAATTGGACATTTTTGAAAATGAACTGGATTTAATCATAACAAATGCTGTTTTTGCATTCTTTGGTTCATATGTAAGCATACATTTAATATTTACAAGTGCATTGAAAATAGCTATGAATTCTTCACTGCTGACTTATCAGTTTATAGGAATCTGTATTATTGCAGCTGTTGTTGTTAACTACATCCGTGACACTTATCTGGAAATTAATCCTTTAGGGTCAATTAACCTGAATTTGGGAAAATTGCCTACAGTTATCTGTCCTGAATGCGGTGTTGAAGTCAATGCCGAAAATATATTCTGCCCTGAATGCGGCCATAAGTTCAGTTTTATACATTGTCCTGAATGCGGTGCAAAATTAGATGAGGAAGGTGCATTCTGTCAGGAATGCGGTCATAAATTAGAAGATGACTCTAAAAAAGAAGAAGTTAAAGAAGATAACTCTAAAAAAGACACTTCCCTAAAAGAAGAAGTTAAAGAAGATAACTCTAAAAAAGACATTTCCCTAAAAAAAGAAGTTAAAGAAGATAACTCTAAAAAAGAAGATAACCTTAAAAGCTGTTCTAATTGCGGAACTAAAGTAAGCGAAGATTCCAAATTCTGTCCTGAATGCGGAAATAAAATCAGATGAATAAACTATGAAATATTGTCCAAAATGCGGCAGCGAAATAAAAAACAATATGAAGTTTTGCCAAAAATGCGGAGCCAAACTTCCTGCTGACCACATAAATTTAAACAATGAATACTGCAAGCATTGCGGTTCAGCAATTCCCAAGGGAGCCACCCGATGCCCAAAATGCGACAGATATTTAGATGAAGCTGCAAATGACAGCCATAGTGTTGCTACTGTAATAGGATATATCTTTTCTTTTTTAGTTCCTTTAGCAGCTGTTGTTGCAGGCATTTACTTATTAACTCAGAAAAATGAAAACGTCCATAAACACGGAGCATGCATTATTATCATAGCTGTTGGAGTCATGTGTATCACATATTTATACTATATTAAATTTTTATAAAATTATTACTATTTTTTAACTTTTTTTAAATCATTATATACACAAGTTTATATATTATATTTTATAAATTAATAATTATCAGGAAAAAAACTATTTTTAAATCAAAAGAAACATGAATTTTTTATAAATTTGTAAATAAAAAACTTGATATTATAAAAGGAATGTTTAATAAAATGAAAAAATTCAATAATAAAAGCAGGTACTTTACTGATGAATTAAATAAACTTGGAGAATGGATGAAATGGTTTTTATTAACCGTTATAACTTTAATTATCATCTCTCAAGTTTCTCACATATTTTTAACATATGGTGGATAAAATAATGTCTAAAAAAATAATTTATGATGAGTCTCTTGATTCTGAAATACAATTTAAGAAATTTGTAGCTACACAGGCACCTGAAAATCATGAAATATCTGATGAAGATGTGGAACAAATGGAAATGGCTAACCTTATTGATTTGGAAATACAAGATCATGAAAATTTTATGAATCAAGTGAGGGATAGCTATTGTGAATATGATTCCTATGATGATTATCTAATAGAAGAACAATATATGGATAAAATTGAAGAACCTTTTGATTTAGAACAGGAATATGATAAATGGGATGATTATTCAGATTGTATTGATTCTGATTTAGAATATAAAGAGTATCAACAAGAACAGTTCAGAAAAGAAGATTCTATTGAAGGTCCTATGAGCTGTTTTGAACATGGCTATTATATGGATGAGTCCAGCAATTCCAATCATGAAGAGCCTCCATTTATAGGGGAATATGACTTTGATGAACCAAAAATGGAATTGGAGTATGAAAAAAACAGCTATTTGGTTGAAAATGAAGTAACTCCTGAAGATATAATGTCTGAAAGAATTGAAGAACATAAAAAAGAAGAAAAAGAATATATGGATATGTTAACTTTACAGCAGGAAGATTTTAATCCATTTGAATATTATCCTGATCCTGATGCCGGATGTAATGATATTTCAATTGATGCCCAATATTTTGAGTATAAACAGGCAGAACTTAAAAAGGAAAACTCTATTGAAGGTCCAATGAGCTGTTTTGAACATGGCTATTATATGGATGGACCTAGTGATTCTGATTATGAAGATCTTTCGTTTATGGAAGAATATGACTTTGAAGATAATTTAACTTTTGAAATGAAAGAAGAAATTTATGGGCCTGATTTTGAATCAGAGTTACAAGAAGACAAAGAAAAAGAATTCAAAAAAAACTAGCTGAATATAATGCAAAAAATCCAATTAAAAAATGATAAAACATGTCTTATGATAATATAATAGCTGAAATCAAATCCAATTTAACCGGAAATAAAGATAATGACAAAGATTATATAATTAATCAGTTTAAGGTTTTCAACTCAAAGGAAATCCATTTGGAACTTGGCAGATTGTTTTGGGATTTGATGAGTGATGAAGAACAAAAAGAGTATAAAAAAGCTGTTATTCAGGATATACCTGTTGATGAATTCATAAAATCAGTTTACAGTTATCTGAATTATGGGGATTTTGAAACAGCCCTAAAAGAGCTTGAAGATTACATGGAGATTTTACCATTTAAATTTATGGAAGATTCTCAGTTTGACTATTTCTACTTTAACAATCCTTTGGAAGAGGAGTTGTTCCGGAAATATTTTAAAACACCAAAAGAAATGAAAGTAATTCCATTTGGTGATGAATATCCGAGAGTCTTTTACCTGTATGGTGTTGTGCTTATGAATTTATCTGAATTTGACAGGGCTGAAAGTGCACTTAAAAAAGCTCTATCCTATAATCCTGTTTCTGGTGAGATTTTATCTACATTATCTGCATTATATGATGGAAATTATGATTTGAATAATTTGAAGAAAACAGCAGTTGAAATTTTAAAGTTCAGCTATGATCCAAGAGAAATAGCTAAAGCGTATAGGGATTTGGGATACTGCTACTATGAAAATAAGAAGTGTAATATATCAAAGGCATTATATGAACAAAGTTTAAACTATGAAAATCATCCGAAGGCACAAATAGAACTGCAATTAATAAACAGCTATCTGCATATTGATGAAACAGACATTAAAAAAGTTTTAAATGATGAAAATATTCCGGCAAATATTAATGATGATATTTTGGAAATATCAATGTTTTTAGCTTTGGATTTTGAAAAGAAAAATCTTTTAAATCAGTCCTTGTATTTTTATGGTGTTTTATATAACTTAACTCATGATGAAGAAGTTTTAACTAAAATTAATGATTTAAAACATAGATTATAATTTTTTTATTTGGTTTAAAACTTCCAATCCAAGTTTAGTTATTTCATATATTCTTCCTTTTTTGTCTTCTAATACATTAAGTTAAGTTTTTAGTGCAATTTCAGAAATGCAGCATATAATTATTTTCAGGATATTTTAAATCCATGACTGAATAAATTTCTTTTTTGTTTATAAAATATTAATTAATCCCCATTTTTAATAACAATATTAATATATGATATCTTACAAAATTAAAATATAATATATCTATTTTAATAAAAAATTAGGCTTCCTAGTTTTGAATTAGGTTAAATTATTTGAGATGTTAAGAGGAAAAGTGCAAACTGTTGTTGAAAATCAAAATACTGAAACCAAGTAAAGCAGAACTTTTAAGACAGTATCAGCAATTATATGATGAAAGTACAATTGTTGAAGTAGAATTCAATAGTCTTAAACAGGAAGTTTTAAATAGGCAAGTGTTTATTATGGCTGATGATGAAGAATATTGTTTAAGATTGGAAAAAATCATTGATAAACAAGATGGATTATTAAATCATTATGATGCAAAATTTAATCAGCAAAATTCATTAAATGATGCATTATCTAGACAAAATAAAATTTTAAAAGAGGATTTGCAAAAGCATAAAAATCTTTTAAAAGATATGAAAAAAAATATTGACCAACATAAAAATGTTGTTAATAAATTAAAAAAAGAGCTTGAAGAACAACTTAAAATACAACAAAATTTACATAAAGATTATGGTGAAGTTATTAAAGAATTAACTGATGAATTAGAACTTCAAGAAAAACAAAAAGAAGAAATTCAAAATAAAACTAAACAAATTGGAAATAATCAACCAATAAATAACAATTCTAAACTAAAATCCAATAGGGTAGAATTACCTCCAAGAGAACATGACAACGATCATGTTGCTGATGCAAAAGATTTATTCAATAATGTTAAAGAAAAATCAAAAGAAGCTATTGATGAAATTTCAGAAAACCATAAAAAAAATACTGCTACTTCTGCAATTAATAATAATGTTCCAAAAACAAATGAGAATAAATGTCCTAAATGTGGTTCAGTAGTAGATAACAGTTTTATATTTTGTGATAAATGTGGTTATAAACTAAAATAAAGGTGTTTAAATGGGTTTTTTTAACAATATGAAAAATTTAAAAGACCAGGCTTTGGAAAATGAAAAAATCAAAAATTATGAACAACTTCAAGGTTTATTTGATGCAATTGATAATCAGGCTGAAAAAGAAAAAGAAAAAGATAAAAAGGAAAGAGAATATTTTGAAAGTTTAACTCCTGAACAAAAAGTAGAGTATAAACGTATTAAAAAAAGAAATAAAAACCTTAAAAAACTTGGAATGTATGGTTTAACTGCCGCAAGCATGGCTACTGGTGTTGGTGTTCCTGTTATGATGGCTGCTAATGTAGGATCAATGATTTCTGATGATAATATGACATTTAACAAAGATCAACATGATGCAAAAATGAAAAAAATGTCTGGACAAAAGAAAAGGCCTCAAGCTAAACCTAACAAAGCTAAAACAAAAAAAGTACCTCTTATATCAATAAAATATGATAAAAAAGGCCAACCGAAGGTTCAAACTTTTATAGATAAAGATTGGTACAATATAACCTTCAGATATGCTGAACTTATAAGAGAATAATTGCTATATGGTGTACTAATATGGTTTTTTGCCCTAATTGTAAAAATGAAGTTGGTGAGAGTAAATTTTGCCCCAATTGCGGTTCAAAAATACTTAAGCCAGAAATAGATCCTCAAGAAAATAATACTATGAATTTTTGCCCTAATTGTGGAAACGAAGTTGGTGGGAGTAAATTTTGCCCCAATTGCGGTTTAAAAATACTTAAACATGAAGCTGAAATACCTACTTCTGAAATTGATGTTAATACAAACAATCAGTACACATCTGATGCTGATGAAAAAGATACATTTGATAAGATAATTGACATTGATGATAAAATTTCAGGTAAAATGAATGGTTTATTTGCAAAAAGTAAAACTGCAAATAAAATTTTAGATAAAACGGTTTCCTTTCAGTCTTTTAGATATAAACTTTATCAAAATAGAGAATATCTTGAAAATATAGAACCTGTATTTATTGAAGTATATGATTCTATTGATGATCCATTTATTAAAGATATTCTAATGTTAGAAAGAATTGCAATGGCTACTACTAGTAGTGCAGTTGGTATTGTTGCATCTCAAATTTACACTCCAACAAAAGACATGCCACATGATAAAGCAGTAATGTTTTACCAAAATATGGTTAATAGAATTGTTAGTGAAATTAATCAGGAAAAACAAAATGGTACTTTTGATGAAGAAACATTCTATAAAAACAAAACTAAGCAAGCTACATTGGATAATATTTCTGTTTTAGGAATTTCCAAATCAGTGAAGGCCTTTAAAAAAAATCGTAAATGAATATTTGTAAAAAGTGTAATGATCAACAAAATACAAATTTAAAATTTAACAAAATTAAATCATTTTTCTTTTATTAAAAAATATGATAAAAGTTTAAAAACAGGATAAGTGATATTATGGCAGATGGAGAATATGTAGATAGTGATGGTGACGGATACAAAGAAAGTTATGTTGAAGATAGTGATGGTGATGGACAATATGACACCGTTTACATGGATACTGACGGGGACGGCTATGTAGATGCTGTTGGTGTAGATACAGATGGAGATGGCTATGTAGATGCTGTTGGTGTAGATACAGATGGAGATGGTGAACTAGATAGCTATGCTTATGATACTGATGGTGATGGAGAATTTGACGAATATGAATCAGATTATGATGACGACTATGATGATATAGACGATGACGACTATGATGATATATTTTAATTAAAATACTGAATTATGGATTTCTATCAATTATAGAAATTCATGTATATTTTAACTAATGATGAAACATTAAATAAATCAAATATTATTGTACTAAAATTTTAATAAAAAATGGTTAATGGTGAATAAATGGTTAAATGTCCTTCTTGTGGGAAAGAAGTTGGGGATGCTGCTTTTTGTAATAATTGCGGATCCAAACTTCATTCTCAAAAAAATGAAAAAATAAAAAGCAATGATTTTCAAGAAAAAAAATTCTGTGCTAACTGTGGAAGTGAAATGAATGTTAATGCTACATTTTGTTCTAATTGCGGAACTCATGAATTAAAGGCAAATAATCAGGTAGGCAATAATCTTGTTGCTACTTTTAATCCTGGAACTGCATTTTTAATATCTATATACACTACCGGTGCGGGACATATTTATTTGGGATTATTTAAAAGAGGCATATCCTTTTTAATATCTCAAATAGTTCTTGTAGTATTAGTAGCTATATTTACACTACTATTGGGATATCTATGGTATATGTTAGCTGTGATTGTATTGTTATTAGGTATTTTAGCATGTTTAACTTTGCATATATATTCAATTTATGATTCATATAAATCAATTAAAAAAATAACAAATGGTGAAAGTGTTGAAGATATAATGTTTTTCAATAAGTTCATGTGAATTTTTAGCTTAAACCCATGAGGTAAAATATGATAAGATGTCCAAAGTGTGGAAATGAAGTTAGTGGAGATGATTTTTGTTCTGAATGCGGACTTAAACTTAATCATACTTCAAAAGAAAATAAACATTACTGTCCAGAGTGCGGTTTTGAAACTAGTATAAAAGATAAATTTTGCCAAAAATGCGGTGCAAAAATAAATGGTAAATCTGATAATGATGATTTGTTAAGTTTTAATAAAACTAATCTTTATCCCATTATTTTAGGATTTATCTTCCTTTTAATTGCAATACTTTTCGCAAGTAGGCTTGTATTAGTTCTTTGTTTATTTGCAGCGGGGTTTCTTTTTGAATTTAAATCAGACAATGCATTTCTTAATAGTATTTTAGTTGCTATAATTCCAGGTATTTTATTTATTATCACAATGCAAAATATATATTATTTATTGATGTGTTTTATACCTCCGATAGCTGGCTGTTTTATAGCTGCCACATATAGAAGAAGGTAAATACACTTAAATATTTTCAAATACTAAAATCATTTTAAGGAGAAAATATGTTTAAGTTAATTGTTGAAAGTTTACAATAACAAGAACAAACATATTATTTAATAGTAGACATAAAGCTATTGTTAGATATACATATAAAGAAAAAGAAATAAATGTGCAAGATTTGGGAAGGATAATATGATAGACGATAGTCGAGAAAGAGAACTGAAAAGATTAATATTCCTTAAAAAATTAAGTGAAGTGCAAATAAAATTTGAATTTGCATTATCTTCTGGCAATGTAGAGTACAAACAATATACTACTTATTTTAATCAAATTATCGATATTGTAAATAACCATAGTATTGATTACTATAAACTTGACTATTCAAAAATTAAAGCACATAACAAATCAAACAAGAGTATAACTTGGGAATACGTGCAATCTACAGATAATGCTTATGACAAATATACTTTTGCCAAGAAAGTGCACGAACGTTGCCTTGTTGCATTAGATAATATTTCTGACATTAACCTGTTACTTGATTTAGATTACTATCTTGGCCTCATAACTAATGTTAAAAACTTTTATTTTACTTTTGATAAAGAAGAAGCCATTCAGAGATCTTTTAATCATAGATATAAACGTTTCAATACTATTTTTCGTGACGAAGTCAAAGCTCTTGCAATGGATTATAGGAAATTCTATGACATAAATAGATTTTCAAAAGAATCATTTTATGGTGATGAAAATATTAGAATCAATCAGGAACAAGGTCTGGAATTTGTAGAAATTGGCAAATTGATTTGCGATAACAAATTAAAAGAAGCTCGTGATAAAGTTATTGAAGTGGGCGTACACGTTAAAGGTGTTCCTTGGCCAGAGTAAATATTAAAATTTGTTGATGTTTCTGTTATGAATCCACTCACGGTGTTTTCCAATAGCTACTCTGATTATAATTTCTATTAAATCGATTTCATCTTCCTTTTTGAAATAATAATAAGCCGGCCCTTCCAACATTTGTCTTAAATCATAAAACGGTCTTGGCTTGACTGCATCTGGATGCATCAGTCCGTAATTCTTGAGTAGCTTGACGTTTTCTGTTTCGTATTTCTCCAGTTTGGATTTCTGGACTTTAGTAGCTACTGTCTTTTCTTTTTTATCAAACAGTTTAGCTATTTGAGAGCTATCAATTAATATACTGGATTCTATCAATAGCAAGGTTATTTCTTTACCTTTAACTGTTAATGTATTTGAATCTGGCTATAACAACACGATTGTTGGCTAATGGTTGACCTGAAGCAAATGTGGTAAACAAATCAGTTGGAGAATTTCCTTCAAGGCTTGGAACAAATCTAGCTCTAAGAAAATGGCCTCCATCTGTTGAGTCATTATTTGTGCTTAAACCTGAGTAGTTCATGAAAAATTGTGAGTATGTATCATTATTTGCATCAAACATTAACACTTCATTACCAGTTGATAAAGTGCTTGTGAATGTTGTTCCTGTATCATAGACGTCCAGCAATAGCTTTGTGGTTTGTGAAATCTGGCCAATAAGGACCTTGCTATTTTCCATTTTTCATTATTTGCTCCTTCAGCATACCCCTTTTTAACTCCTTTTTTAATTCCTTTTTCATATCCTTCATCGTATCTTTCCTGTCCGTATTCTTCCATTAATCTCATATTATCCCTCAGTATATTTCTTAATCTTTTTCTTCTTGATGTTTCTTTTATGAATTTATCTACAATTAGAAATTCAATTCCAAAAGCAAAATTCTTAGCACTCTTTGCAGAATTTCGTATTTTATCTAGTGTTTGCACGGTTTTTTCTATTTGTTCATCAAGGGTTTTTATTGAACTCATAAACGGAGCTAGTGACAGATATATTAATTCCCGTCGGGTTATTTTTGTATTGTTTTTTATTTTATTTTCAATATTATTTATAATTTCATCACCGTCAAAATCTTTTAAAGATATTATCGGAATTGTAAATACACAGTCTTTATTCAATTTATATTGTTTAATTTTTGTTTTTTCAGCTGTGCTGAATACTATTAAAAGTATTGGCTTGTTGTTTTGCTTTGCATAATCAACAATTGCTGTATATAATCTGTATCTTTTGTCATCGAATTTTTTTTTACTACTGTTGATTGAAATTCAGTTATTACTATTATATTGTCCAGTTCCATTATCATATCTGATTTGTAAACTGCAGGATCAAGTTCTATTAATTCTGTTGGATTGAATGTTAAATTTTCAGATTTAAAGTCATATTTTCTTATATCCCAGTTTATTTCTTCAATCAAATTTATAAAACTGAATCCATCTTCTTTTGTAGCATACTTAAATAATTTGTCTTCTTCATGATTCGACATATTATCACTTCAGTTAATTTTCATAGCTATTGTTAGAAACTGTATGGTATTTAAATGCTTTGTTGTAAAAAAGAACAAATTTTAATCCTTAAATCAATATTTAAAAGCAAAATAAATATGTTAAGATAAATATTGATTATACATTGTTAAATTGTTTTTTACTTGTTAAATTGTCTTTAAATCTTACAATAAGCTTTTATATTTCTTATTACCAAGATTAAAGTAGAGGTGTTTTAGATATGAACTCTTATCTGAATATTAGAATTAATGGTAAAAATTTGGAAAAGAAAGAAGATATTGAAAATGCAATTTTGAAATTTGATGAAGATCTGAATGAAAATCCTGATGATGAAGCTACAATTGTAGGAAAATCCGTATTATTATACAAGATAGGCAAACTGAATGAATCCCTTGAGTGCTTAAATCAAATCAAAAACATTAGAAATGCTTCCATTATAGAGCTGAAAGCAGTTATTTTAATGGGAATGTCAAACTATAAGCGGGCTCTTGATTTGTTAAATGAAGTTTTAAAGTTAGACTGCGGAAATGTCAGTGCCCTTTACTATAAAACAGAATGCCTTTTTAAGTTAAAACGATTTAAGGAAGTTGTAGATACTGCAGATGTGGCTTTGAAAATTGATAAAAACCACCAGTCCATTTTAATAAATAAATTCTGTTCATTGGTAGAACTTAACAACACAAAAGAAGCTTTGAAAGTTAAAGAAAAGCTTTTAAGATTAGGTTTGAATTGCAATATCTGAGGTTAGAAATATGGAATTTCAAATAAAGAAAGTCGAAAAAGGAGATATTGACATCGAAGAGTTAAAAAAGCAGATTCCCGGATGGTGCAGTCTTTTAAAAAAATCTCCTGATGATGAAAGGCTGAGAATCATTGTTGCATCAATGTTTTATTTTATTGATGAAAAAGAAAAATCACTTGAATTATTAAAAAATGCTCCAGATAATGAGAATATGGAATTAAAAGAAATAACCGCCATTGTTTATATGGATTTGAACTACTATAATGAAGCTTTAGAGCTGTTTAATGAAATTCTTGACTCTGATTATAACAGAAGCGTTCTGGATTTAAAGGTTGACTGTTTATTTTTTTTAGGAAAGTTTGAAGATGTGGTTAAAACAGCTGATGAATATCTGGAAGTTTTCGGCAACAATCTGGATGTTCTAACAAATAAAAAGGCGGCCCTTAAAAAATTAAACCGTAAAAACGAAGCAGAAGAAGTAAATAACATAATTTCAAATTTAAATGCAGTCAATAAATTTGCAGTCTATATGCCAAAGGATCAAACTGATGAAGTCATTCCGGATGAGATTTATGAAAGTGAATTGGAACAGTGCTTTAATGACTTGAAATATAATCCTGATGACAGTACTGTTCTTATTGCAATAGCTACATTTTTATACAATCTTGACAGAAGAGATGAATCCATTGAATATTTGGATAAAATCAGTGATGATGCAGACAGCGTTACAATAAATGCTAAGGCCTGCATGTTTATGAAACTTGAAAAATTCCCTAAAGCTCTTGAAACATTAAATAAATCTTTAAAAAAAGACAAAACAAACATTATAACTTTAATATCAAAATCCGAATGTCTGATGGAACTGAAAAAATATGAGGAAGTGCTGGTGTGTGCTGATGAAGGACTGGAAATTGATAAAACAAATATACATCTGTGGAAAAATAAATTTTGTGCTTTAATTGAATTGGACAGGTTAATTGAAGCAAAGGAAGTTCAGGATTTAATTTTTGATTTGGAAATAGCCAATGATAAAGCTGAAGGTTCCCTTAAAAAAGCAATCAACAGATTTTATTCCATGGAGTATAGAGAATGTTTAAATCTTTGCTATGATGTTTTGGATGCTGATAAGGATAATGAGGAAGCTGCAATTCTGATGATGAATGCAGTTTATCTGTTAGGTGATCTTACTGAAGCTCCAAAGGCATTGTATAGAGCACTTAATTGTAATAATGGTGAAATATTGACTCGAAACTAAAAAATTGTCTTTAAATCCAACAATAAGATTTAATATTTCTTTGTTTAATAATTAAATAGGTGTGATGGATATGGATGTAATAATATCTGCATTAATTGAAGCAAATAAATTATTAAACAAAAAGGATTATTATAAAGCCCTTGACTGTTTTGAATGTGTGTTAAATATAAATCCTACCAACAATCTGGCCATAATCGGGAAAACAATTTGTATACATTATTTAAAATCATTTGACAACATCAGCTTGATAAACATATATGAAGAAAAATTAAATGTTAACCTTAAACTTGCAGAGTTGTATGAATGCGGAAAATACGATGAAACAATAAACGAATGCAATAAAATATTAAAAAAAGACAAAAACAATTTTAACGCATTAGCTATTAAATTCTCAGCCCAGTTTGAACTCACCAAATATACAGAAGCACTGAAAACCTGCGACAAACTCTTAGAATTAGAACCGAATAATTTAGTAATAATATATGCAAAAGCCACCACATTATACAAACTAAACATTTACAATGAAGCTATTGAGTGCTATGATAAAATCCTGAAAGTAACTGATAATTTTAATGTTTTATTTTTTAAATCAGCATCATTGTTAATATTAAATAAATATGAAGAAGCTTTAAAATATTGTAATTATGCATTGGAATTAGAACCTGAAAATTGTGACGCAAATGGATTGAAACAGTTGATTAAATATAAAATAGCTCAAAAATAGCTATTTTATTTTTTTCATTTTCATAACTTATATGAAAAATAGTATAAGAGTATATAAAGTCTTATACGAAAAATAGTATAAGAGTATATAAATAGTTATATAAAAAATAGTATGAAAATATAATGGACTATAAAAATTGGGAGGTAAAACTATGAAATTAGAAGAAGAATTAATGCAATATATTTTAGCTAAACAAAGATTAATGCCTAAAATTATATCTTCTAAATTATCATCAAATAATAAAAAATTAAATCATCGTACTGATTATTTCAGAATAAAAGAATACATTGACAACTTTTTAAATGGCAATAATCAAAACAGATTTATTGTAATGCCTGGTCTTAGAGGAGTAGGTAAAACAACAATTTTATTGCAATTGTATGAATATTTAATTAAAAATGATGTTCCTAATTCAGATATTCTTTATTTTGATGTAAGTGAGTTGAAAAGTTTTTATGATGTTAATATATTGGATGTAATAACTAATTTTATTGAAAACATACATCAAACAACAATGGTGGAATTAAATAAACCAATATTCTTATTAATTGATGAAGTTCATTTTGATAAAAATTGGACATTAACTGGTAAAATAGTATATGATAATAACAATAATATTTTTATGATTTTTACTGGTTCATCTGCTATTGAATTACAAATTCATGCTGATGCAATTAGAAGAATGGAAAAAGAACCAATATTTCCATGTACATTTCCAGAATATCTTTTTTTAAAACAGAACATGCATTTTCCAAAGGAGATGTCTTTTGCATTGCAAGATTTAATACTAAATGGAAATGTTGATTTAGCTATAACTAATGAAAGAAAAATCCAAGAAAGTATGATTAACTTAGATAATGATCCAGATATTGAATTCAAAAAGTTTTTAACACAACATTCATTCCCATTTTCTTTAAAAATGCAAGATTTTCAAATTCATGAAAAAACTATAAATAATATAAATAGAATAATTGAAAAAGATATTTCTTCTTTAAAAACATTTAATACTTCTACTAATGATACTATATCACGAATTGTTACATATATTGCTATGCAAAAACCTGGTGGAACTTCAAATGTTAAATTAGCTCAAATGTTAGGTGTTTCTCCAAATACAATTAATAATATCTTAAATGTTTTAGAAAAAACACAATTATTATTTCCCATAACTGCTTATAGTACTGGAAGTAAAATTATTAAAAAACCATGGGAGTATTTCTTTTTAGCTCCATCCATTAAAGCATCAATTAATTTTGAAATTGGAAGATATAATTTAAATAATAAAAAATGTTTAGCCACATTAGCTGAAACTTTAGTTGCATCATCATTATATAAACTAAAATTGTTACGTCATAATTTTATAGGTTTATTTTATGATCCTAAAAAGTCAGGTGTTGATTTTTTAGTAAGAAATATTGATAAAATAATTCCAATTGAAGTGGGTGTAGGTAAAAAAACTAAAAGTCAATTAACAAAAGCAATTAATAATTATAATTCTGATTATGGTATTTTAATATCTAATAGAACATTTAGCATAAAAAAGGAAAATAATATTATTTATATTCCATTAAGAACCTTTTCTTACATATGAAACTACATAAATGAAAATGTAGAAATGGGAATACTTATTATATTATCTTCTTTTTGAATTCTGCTGCTTCTATTTGAAACTATAATTCCATAATCTGAGTTGTATCTTGAAATAGCTTTTTTAACTTGTTTTGTATTTTTAGCACCAATTCCAACTTCTATAGGAATTATATCTCCCATTATAGTATTTAACAGAAAATCTACTCCACCTTTTTCAGGGTCATAAAATATTCCAAAATCTCTGTTCTGTTGCAGTTTAAATAAACTAGCTGCAACAAGATTTTCAGAAAGGTTTGCAATGTATTCTTTTGGATTTTGTGTAGCTAATCCATTTTTTATATAGATACTTGCTTTTATTTGACTAGTTAAGAAGTAATATTCCCAGGATTTTCGCTGTCTTTTAACACAAGATCCATAAGGTTCAACATGAAATAATAAATGTGTTTTTTCCAATGCCTGAAATATTGATTGTATGGAAGTTTTTGAAATATTTAATATATTGGATAGTTTATTGGATGATAACTCTGAAGGTTTTGACATTGCTATAATATTTATTAATTTGTATGTAGCTAAACGTATTGGAGTTGTAAAAGAAGTTATTATATCAAGGTCTTTTTCAATTATTCTGTCTTTCATATCCAAAGTCAATTGCACAATTGATTCTTCTGTTCTATTTAAAGTAAATGGAAAACATCCATATTGAATATAATATTCCCATTCTTTTAAGTAATTCTGGTTTAAATTTATTAGATTTTGATTATACATCCTATTTTCGATTTTTTGAGATTCTTTGACTTTTCCTGTGAAAATCATGTCTCTAAAAGTTTCACTTAACATGTCCGGATAATTAATATCATATTTTAAATAAAGATATTCTGCAAAATTTAATGGATAAATTTCTTTTTTAAGAGATCTTCTAGCTGAATCATTGTTATACTCTAAATTCAATGCATCTGATCCTGTAAAAATCATAAAAACATTTTTATCTTCATCAAATATTATTTTACCTAAAGATGCCCAATTTTTTGAATATTGCGATTCATCTACAAATATGAATACCTGATTTTTTACAGTTGGATATGCTTCATTTACATCTTTTAGGAAAACATCAATGTATTCTTTAATATTAAAGTTAGGAACATCTTTTAGGTTTTCTAAATTAAGATATAATATTCTGTTTTTTGGAATTTGTTTTTCATTAAGCAGATAACTGAATAATTGGTATATGATTGTTGTTTTCCCAACACCTCTTAATCCGGGCATTATAAAAAATCGGTCATCACTTTCTTTTTCTAAAAATGTGTCAATATGTTCTTTAAGTTGGTAATATTCTTTTTTTTTGTTAAATTTTTTATCATTATAGTTTAAATTATTTTCAACTATTTTAGGATTTATCTTAAGTAAATTTGTAATATATGATTGTGTTTCAATTTCCATTTTTATCAGCTTTTTCAAGTAGTTGGTTATTTTTTTGACCGACCTTTTATATATAGTTGATTATTTTTTTGACCGACCCTTTATATACTGTTGGTTAAATTTTTTACCAGCTATATAAAAGAATCAAATTAATATACATATTTATAACTAATTAGTTACTTTTTAGATACATTTATATACTAGAATAATACAATATAACTATGTAATAACATAAGTTGTTATAAAAATATTAAAAAATTGATTTAAATGACATTGCTATTAGGTAAAAAACAAGAATGTGGAAATATAACTATAGTTCCTATTTTAAATGATTCACCTTTGAAATTAGATATTTTAGATTTAACAACAGGATTTAAAATGGGTCTTGTTGAAGTATCTGAGTGTGAACAAAGTACAGTTGGAACAATTATGGTTAAAAATAATGCTACCTCTCCATTACTTTTAGTAGATGGGGAAGAAGTAGCTGGAGCAAAACAGAACAGAATTATTGGACAAAGTATGTTAATTCCTCCGAATACCAGCATACCAATTCCAGTTAATTGCTCTGAACAGGGAAGGTGGAATTACAAATCTGAATTTAAACATTCAAATTATATGGCAAATTCAGAAACTCGATGCAGAAAAGCAGAATATAATATGGACAATTCAATAAGAGCTTCACAAGGTGCAGTATGGGATTCTATTGAAGACCTTCAAGTAAAAAGAAACAGTTTTTCCAAAACCTCTGCTTTAAGGGATAATTATGAAAAAATAGAAAAAACAAATGATGATTATTTGAAACACTTCGGGATTTATGAAAATCAGGTTGGTGTAATAGCCAGGTTAGAAAATAAAGTAGGTTTGGATGTATTTGCTAATCATAGTTTATATGAACAGTACAGTGATATGATTCTTAAAAGTTATATTATTGATGATGTTGGAAATAATTCACTTATAAAAGATGACTTTGACTTTGAGGCTGTTTTAGACAATATAAATGAAAAATATTTTAATAAAAGAAATACTGTTGGTTTAGGTCAGTCTTATTTCATCAAAACAAATAACGGATCAGGAACCTCATTAATCTATGAAAATGAGTTGATACATGCTAATTTCTTTTATAATAACAGATTAAGAAACCTAAAACTGTAAATATATTGTATTGGCTCTCAAATTAAAAATATCACCTTTTACACGATAAAAACACTGGAAATTAAACATCACACCCCGCATAATATCTCCTACTTAAAAAGGGACAAACACGTATCAAAAAAACCATCATTTTTACTTTTTTTAAATACTAATTAAACACATTTATATAGTATAAACTCACAATATATACACATCATATTATAAAGAGGTACTAAAAATGATTGAAAACAATATCTGTTTACTGACAGACAGTTACAAAGTTACCCATCATGCATTTTACCCAAAAAATACTGAAAAACTATATTCATACTTGGAAAGCAGGGTAGGATCAGAGTTTAACAAAACAATTTTTTATGGTCTCCAATACATAATAAAAAAGTATTTGGAAGGAAAAGTTATAACTCCGGAAAAAGTAAACCAGGCAAACAGTCTGATTAACACACACATTGGTGAAGATATATTCAACTATGACGGATGGATGTATATAGCTGATGAACTTGACGGAAAATTGCCGATAGAAATAAAAGCCGTAGAAGAGGGAACACCTGTAGAAGTGGGAAATGTTTTAATGACTGTTGAAAACACAGATAAACAGTGCTGCTGGTTACCGAATTACCTGGAATCATTATTATTGCAGGTATGGTATCCGTCAACAGTAGCTACACTGTCAGCAGAGGTAAGAAAACTCTGTAACTTTTATTTAGATGTAACAGGATCAGGCAAAGAAAACCTTGACTTTATGCTGCATGATTTTGGATATAGGGGAGCTACCTCAACAGAATCTGCAGAACTGTGCGGAAGTGCACATCTCCTAAGCTTTAAAGGAACTGATACAATTCCGGCATTAACAATACCTGAAAACTACTATAATGACAATAATATTTATGGTTTTTCTGTACAGGCAACTGAACACAGTGTAATGACTTCCTTAGGCAACAAAGGTGAAATCAAACAGGCCATTAATGTTATTGATAATGCAAAAGATGGGATATTGTCTATAGTAATTGACAGTTATAACTATAGGGATTTCTTAAAGCGGGCAAGTTCAAAAGGCAGTAAATTAAATGATAAAGTTAATGAATTTTTAGAAAAAACTGACGGAAATAAAATAGTATTCAGACCAGACAGCGGAGAACCTGTTTCAACAACACTGGACTGTTTGAATATTCTTGGAGAAGGTTTTGGAACTGTAAAAACCACAAAAGGTTATAAAATCTTTGCAAAAAACATCGGACTGCTGTGGGGGGACGGTCTGAACTATCATAAAATAAGGGATATTCTATTTGGAATGAAATCAAATGGTTGGGCAGCACAAAACATCATATTTGGAATGGGCGGAGGACTCCATTCTTCAGTAAACAGAGACACTCAGAGAAATGCATTTAAATGTTCAGCACAGTTAAGAAACGGAACATGGTATGACATCTTTAAAAATCCATTGGACAGCAGCAAAAAATCAAAAACCGGAAGATTGAAATTAGTAAAGGAAAACAGCCACTTTAAAACTGTTCCAATATCTGATGAAAGAAAAGACTATTTGCAGACTGTCTTTAAAAATGGTGAATTAATAAGAAAGGAAAATTTCCGGGATATTAAAAACAGAACGCTAACATACACAAGGAAGAGATAAAATGAAAGAAGATATGTATATCACTTTAGTAAGTATGAGACACTTTTTTGGAGTGAAGCCTTTTAAAAAAGACGGAATTCTTAAATTAATAAAAGAAAAGGACAACAACTATGATGATGAAGCCATTAAAGTTGAAATGAGACACGCCGGACAGGTAGCATATGTATCAAACAGTACAAATACGGTAATCAGAGGAACAATGAGTGCCGGCAGAATTTATGACAAAATTTAGATGAAGATTATGCACAAATCAAATTCTACAACAGAGATATTGGAATAGCTAAAATATTAACTCCTGATGAAATAGATGAATTAAAAAAAGATCCTGAAAATGATTTGAACTTTATATAGGTGATTAAAAATGAATTTAAAACATTTGAGTTTGGCCAAAAGGCAGGATTACGAAAACATAACAGTAGTTCCTATTTTAAGTGATACTGATACTCCCTTTGATGTTTTAGATTTAAAAAAAGGGCTGAAAATGGGGCTTGTAACGATTGGGGAATGTGACAGCACAAATGTGGAAAAGGTAAAATTAAAAAATAACTCAGTATCTCCATTAATTTTACTTGACGGTGAAGAAATTGCAGGATCTCTCCAGAACAGAATTGTTGCTCAAACAATGATAATACCTCCTAAAAGTGAAATGGAAATACCTGTAAACTGTTCTGAAAAAGGAAGAAATGAATATAAATCAGAGTTTCAGTATTCAGATTACATAGCTAACTCAAATACCAGAAGAAAAAAAGCATACAATAAGAACAATCCCCTTCAGGAAGTTGTCTGGAATTCCATTGATGATTTGGAAACGGATAAAAACACCTCCTCCAAAACAAAAGCACTTAGAGACAGCTATGAAAAAAACAAATATGATATTGACAGCTATTTAAAGCACTTCAAAATGGAAAACAACCAGATAGGAGTAATATGCATTGTAGAAAACAAAGTAGGAATTGAAATATTTAACAATCATTCATTATATGAAAAGTATGATGAAATGCTACTTAGAAGCTACATTATTGACAGTTCCAGCAGTGAAAAAATAAATATATCCGATAAGGAGCTTGAAAATATATTGGCCAGTATAAATTCTGAATCATTTATTAAAAAAGATGCAGTAGGTTTAGGAAAATATTATAAAATTTCAAACAGCTACGGTAACGGACATATATTAATCTATAAAAATAATATGGTGCATGCCAGCTTCTTTAAAAAAATTGAAGAACCAGCAGTGAATAATGGATTTGTAAAAAACATTCAAAATAATAAACAGACAATATGTTAATTTAATTAGGAGGAATAAAAATGACTAATTATGAATGTAATGGATTAAAATATAAAACAAACAGTACTAAAAGTGTAAAGCACTGTCCGGGTTGCGGATCAACAGATTTTGTAATGGACGATTGCAGGTGTGAATTAATATGCAGAAGATGCGGAATGGTTATAGATGATGAATTCATACAATATGGTCCTTAAAAAAATTAAATGGAAAAAAATAAAATGGAAGTTATAAATTATGCATTATTTATATTGACAGTAGCTATGTTAATAATTACTGTAATACAGTACTATAAACAAATACTGAAGAAAAATCAGGAAGTTCTATTGATTGCAAATATTATACTGCTTATTTTATGTGTTTTAAATTTAATATACATATAAAAAGATAAATTGAATTCATAATAAATTTTTCTAATTTTAAATTGTATAATGAACAAAATCGGTAAAATTACATTTTTTATTCATTATATAATTTAAAAATAAAATTATCTTAAGCATCAAAGAGGCGATAATTTAATTCCATCTTTTCCAATATACTCAATCATTTTTCATGAAAAAATAATTAAAACTCTTCCAAAACTCCATCTTCACTTATTTTTTGAATTGTTGCTTTTGTATCATTCAATTCAGTATTACACTCTTTAAGTAATATATTTGCCTGAGTATACAACTCAACAGCTTCTTTTAACGGGACATTATCTGATTCTAATTGCTTAACTAATTTTTCCAATTCTTCTAACTTTTCTTCAAAACTTTTAGTCATATTATCACCTTTTATTTTATTTTAAACTAAGTAATATTAACAGTACTATAACAATAGCTAAAAACAGTATTATAATTACATTTTTAGCTTTGGATTTTCTTATTTCATCAGGATCTTTTACAACATATCCCTTTTCCAGCAATTCATCAGGATTTAAAATCTTTAATTTTTCTTCAAGAATCCTTAATTTATTTTCATTGCTGTCTAATGTCTTGGTAATTTCTGCATCTAAACTTTTATGTATTTGAGCCATTTTAACAAATTTATCGTCCAATACCTGACATGGATTGCTGAAAACATGATTATTTTTAATTATTTCCAAATCATGAATATGCGAATTCAATGTGACATTAATTGAATTATTTAAATTATTCTCAATTAAATTTAAAGAATTTTTTTTTAATTCAAAAGATTCAATGAAATTCATGGATTTCAAATTTTTAAAGTGCAGGTTAAGTTTATTTTCATATTCTAACAGACAGTTAGATATGCTGTTATCCAATTCATTTTTAAATAAAGTAATTTTACCGACTTTTTTATTTAAAATATAATCCGGATTATTCAGAATATATGAATTATTAAAGTTATCAAGCTGCAGTTCATTTGACTGAATCAGCTGATTTAATGATTTCTCAGCAGTTGTTTTTAATAAAACCAAATTTGTTTGATGATTCTTATACTTTGATAAAGGATCTTTTAAGGTTTTATTGTTTTTGGAAATATTGAGTTTATGTGTTAAATTATCTAATTTGGAATTTATCAAATCATTTAATCTTGTTTCAATATTTTTTAGTTTTTCATTAAGTTCAACTTTATTTGGAACAACCAGCTCAGCTGCTTTTGTAGGTGTTGCTGCAACTTTATCGGATACCATGTCTGAAAGCGTTTTGTCTGTTGAGTGACCAATAGCTGTTATAACTGGTTTTTTAGAATTAGCTATTGAACGTACAACATCCTCTTTGTTAAAATCCCATAAATCCTGAGTACTTCCTCCTCCACGACCTACAATTATCACATCAACATCTGTTTTGTTTGCCAGTGCAATATTTTTAGTTATGCTTCGGGTAGAGTTGGCTCCCTGTACTGTAGTGTTCCAGACAATTATTTCTGCAGGCCATCTTTTTTCAATGTTGTTTACAATGTCTTTTATTGCTTTTCCGCTTGCAGATGTTATTACTCCTATTTTTTTAGGATATTGTGGAATTGCTTTTTTGTCTTTAAATAATCCTTCTTTATCTAATTTCTTTTTAAGCTTTTCAAAAGCAATGTATAAATCTCCCAATCCTGCTTCCTGCATTTTTCTTACTCTGAATTGCAGGTTTCCACGTACTTTATAAAATGAAACTTCACCACTGGCTACAACATCCACACCATTTTTAGGTTCAAAATCCAAAGATTTTGTAGATAATTTAAACATTACACAGGAAATTGAAGAGTTTTTGTCTTTTAGGGAGAAATAGTAGTGTCCTGAATTATATGATCCGTTAAAATTAGTTATTTCACCTCTGATTTTGATCTTTTTAAAATCATCACAGTAGCTAATTTTTTTGTCAATCAAATTATTGATTGCGCTGATTGAGTAAATATCATTTTCTTCCATCAAAACACCATGCAGGTTAAATTTAATATTGAATTTAACTTGTAATAATGTTTTATCATTAATCTGATTTAATCATTGTTATTTAATTGTGTCAACTAAAAAAAAAGTATTACTTTAAAAAAATTTTTTATTACAAATTCAAAAATTGAAGAAAATGGTCTTTTTGCAGCAGCTAACCTATATGTCCTGATAGTTTTTTGACACCTTCTCAGAAAAGAGATTTTCAGCCTAATTTTATATATAAATAGAACGTATATTTTATGTAATAATATACGAAAGTAAAAGAAAGATACGAATGTTTTATATACTAAAAAAACAAAGAATAAAATGTAGCAAAAATTGGGATTAAAAAATCATAAACTAGGTGAAAAAAGATTATGATTGCTACAAAAGAACTTTCAGGATATTTGGATGAGTATCTTGAAGAAAAACAAGAGATAAAGAACCTAACTTCAGAAACAATTAAAAAACAAACATTTAATATTAATCAGTTTATCAGTTACCTTGAAAATGAAGGAATTGAAGAACTGGACAGCACAAATGTTAAAAAACAACTAAGACACTACCGTAGATACTGTCTTAAAGGTAGAGGCAATAAAAGGACAACAGTGAAAACATATATGATGAATATTTTAGAATTCATCAACTCTGAGGAAGTTCAAGAAGAAATACAGCATGATCCCATTAAAATGAAGGATATCATCGAAGTTAAAGTCGAAGATCCTGAAACCGCTAAAAAAAGAATTGAAAAAATAAGCTTAAATAGCCAGCAAAGCGATTTTTTACTTGAAACAATAGAATTAAGCGGAAATGCAAGGGATTATGCAATCTGTTCTACATTTCTTGACTCTGGAATTAGGTTAAAAGAGTTGGTTGGACTTAATAAAAGTGATATTCAAGTTCCATTAGATGAAAATGGTTTTTATATCTTGCCTGATGACGTAAATAGCTATATAGAACTACATCTACGTGCAGAAACAACAAAAGGACAGTCTAAAGACCGCACTACATTTATAACCTATGATACATTAGCCAGTCTTAATGATATGATTTATGACCGTATAACAAAACTTAGAAAAAATACTTACGATGTCTACAGACCTGTTATTCAGCGAAAAAAAGCTGAAGCTGAGAAAACGCGTGAAGAACTTTTTTTAAATCAAAAAGGAAAACGTATAGGAAAACGTGCAGTCCAAGAAGTGATAAAAAAGTATGCTAAACTAAGTGATGAGAGAATAGCTAATGAAAATATAGATTGCCCTGTAAATTACGGGAAAAATGTTAGTGTTCATATTCTCAGACACACTGCACTAAGCCATTATGCTGAAATCCTTACAGTAGCAGAGGTTCAAAGTATAGCTGGACACAGCAACAGTCAAACAACTGACAAATATATTCACGTTGACCGTGAGCATATTAAACAAAAATTAAAACTTAATAATATGAAAGCTATGTAATTTAGCTTTCTTTTAAATCTTTTTTTACGAAACTATCCTATATCAATAGCCTGACCTATATCATGCCAACCCATTTAGCTAGTTTTTCTTTTATAAATTTCATGAAAATTATAAAATCCCAGCCAAATATTCATTTATGTTCTGATTTAAGATAAATAGCGATTTAATATTTGTTTTTATCTTTAAAATTAAAATTTCAATGTTTAATTTGCTTAAATATCATTGATTAAGCATTAAAATATAAAATAAGTTTATTTAAGGTCTTTTTTTATAAGATTTATTAAATTTTAAATATTATATGAGTCGGCATTAGTATGCCGAATATTTCTGTATTTACAGATAAATAGTAAATAAGAAAAAATAGTTAAATAGCCATTATAAGTATAATTACTATAATAAGTAAGATAGCAATAATACTATTAATATATATTATAGCTATTTATATTAAATAGCTATTTTCTGTAAAGTATATAAATAATATATACTACCACTTATACCCGAATCATATTTTATTAATTTTTAAGTAAAAATTTAACTAAAAATTGGTCTAAATCATCAGCTCCATATATATGTAATTTATACAAAAATACTATTTTAATCAATACTTTCATTAAATCCATAGTTCAAATCAATAATTCGAGCACTTTTCATTAAATTTATTAAATTTTATAGAATTTATTAAATTTTATTTTACTGTCTGCAGTGTAAAATAATTTCTCATGATAAAAGAAAAAGGAATTTATAAAATCCCTTAATCATCATAATATTCTCCGTTGCTTCTGTATTTTACTGTTGAGCTATACATATCAATATAATTTTGACTGTGATATCCATGTCTATCAGGCATATCTCCACTACCTATAGGTCTTCCAGATGCTTTATCATATAAAACATAACCTTTTCCATCACTATCCTGCTTACTGTACCATGTATCACCTTCACAAACCCAATCAGAATGAGGATCTTTGGATTGTGAAGACACAGAAGAAGATGATTCATGTTCATCAGATACTTGGCAAACATCAGCAGTATCATTAGTAGTGTTATTAGTAATATTTGCAGTATTATTTAATGTTGTATTATTTACCGGTTCACTGCTTAGTGAAACAGTATAAATCAAACCACCGATAAGGCAGCACACAATCAGTATAAGTATAGCTATAATAGTTCTTTCATTGTCCATCTCTTCACCAAAATTACATATTTAAAATATAATAAAAAATATCATACTTACAATATTATTATATTGTTTATACTATTTAAACACATATTATTCATTAGTATCAGTTAAAATCTCATCTATTTCCGAAAGATTATTGGCAAAATAGATTTTTTCCTGCTTATCTGATGTGGACAAACCCATTTCAATCATATGGTCCAAAAGAACTTTCAGGCTATCATAATAGCCATTAAGATTATATACAATACATGGAGCATTTATCTGTTTTAGGGCAACTTTAGTCATTATTTCAGTTATTTCATCTAAAGTACCTGTACCTCCTGGAAAAGCAATGAAAGCATCTCCAAGCTCAATCATTTTCCTTTTCCGATCCTGCAAATCACTGGTTATTATAAGTTCGCTTAAATTTTCATGCTGCAGGTTATCGTCTATAAAAAACTCAGGTTCAACACCAATTGCCATACCTTCAGCATTCAGGACACTGTCTGCAAGTTCCCCCATCAATCCTATTTTTGAACCGCCATAGACAAGTATATGATTATTTTCAGCAATCCACACACCAAGTTCCTTTACAGCTTCTTTCAGAAAAGGGTCACTGCCTTCATGTGATCCAAGATATACCGTAATTTTCATTAAGTTACACCTATTATGTTATATATGCTTCAAATTCTCTTAAATTCCAAAAATAAATAATATAAATGAAATTACAGGTATAATTACACCATGTTTAAAAGTTTTTTCGTCACCGATTAATTTCAGAGACACATAAACAGACATCATGATTGACAATAACGGATATAGCAATAGCCTGTCGGCATTTATTACTTTAACATTATACCATGCGGAAAGTACAGAAATTAAAAGTATTAAAACTGTCAAATAACCGATTCCTATTAATGCATATCTTTTATTTTTTTCATAATCACTGCTTACATCAGTTTGAGTATTTGAATCAGAATTATCTATTTTTGTTCCACATTCCTGACAGAATTTAGAATCCTTTTCAACTAATACACCGCAATTAGGACAATTAACCATAAAAACATCCCTCCAGTTGTTTTTATTTATCTTGTTAACAATATATAATAATTATGTTTTGAAAACAGCTAAAAACAGGATTTAATGATATTTCGAAACTTGGCTTTTTTAAAAAACAGAGCTGTCAAAACAGCATTTTGTCTGATTTAACAAAAATTAAAAATATAAAAAAAGGCAGAAAAAATATTTTAGGTAATTTTTCTGATTAATACTGAAGTATTGTTTGTATTGCCTGTAGGCAGGAGCATTACTTCCTTATGGAATCCTCTGGTGTCTTTTTCAGTAACCGGAGAATATAAAATAGCTCTCATACCAGTATAGGTTCTATAAAGAACAGGTGTTTTTTCACTTACCACATCCCAAATATTGGAAAATACCCTTTCTTTAGGTTCTGCAAAAGCAGCTACCATCAAAATATCATAATCCAAATCAGCTATTGTATTTTCATTACCTATAACAATTTTAATATCGTCGTCAAGGTTTAATTTTTTCAAAACTTTTCTGGATAACTGGGCTACATCTTCCTGCTGTTCAATTCCAATACATTTACATCCGAATACTTCATTGAACATGATTAAAGTTAAAGGCAGAGGTCCGCTTCCCAAAAATAAAAAGGTTTTTTCCTCATTGAATTTAGCTAATTTACTTTCATTATTAATTAATCCTATATAACGCTCATAAAAGTGAAAAGAGTCAAGTACTTCTCTTGGATTATCTGAGTTAAGTATTTTTAATGCATTTTCCATTTCCAGTCTGGCGCCGACATAAACGTAAAACTTACGGATTAATTTTAATGCCCTGTTCATCTTTTCATCATCAAGAATATGTTTAGCAGAGTCAAAATCGATTGTTTTATCATGTGCAATAACTTCAACTTCATCTAAAATCTCAATAACCTCATCGATAGCAACATCATCCAAAGCGTTCATATCATCATCAAGATTACCGAAATTGGAAAGTTTATCAGCTATTTCTTCAATTTTACCCCAATATTTATAACAACTCATAATATCACGATATTTTTTCAAATTAAATAACAAATTATATATAGTATTTTCTAGTTTATTATATATTAAAGTTTAGTATATGATAATAAAGTATTACTAAAGCTTTAATTTAAGAAATAAAGTAATACTTTCATTCTTTTAAAAAATAAAGTATTAAAAATCGATTAAAATTTCCAAAAAAGTAATACATTTAATGGAGGATTAAAAAGTGAACTTTAAAATTATTCAACTGTCCGACAATATTTGTGAAAAAACCAGAACTCAGAAGTTTTTATTTAAGCAGATTAAAAAAGAATACGGATACGGATATGTGCCAAAATATCATAAAGACATAATTAATCTAAATGAATACTACATAAATCCTAGAAAAAATAATTTGTTCCTAGCAAAAAATCCTGAAAATGATGAAATAATAGCTACAATAGCTGTAAGAGGCTATGACAAAAAATTCAAAGAATTTGAAGGATTATATAATAAAGAAGATACTGCAAGCATTTGGAGATTATATGTTGATGAAAAATACAGAAGACTGGGTCTTGCAACAAAACTGTTCAAACTAGTAGAGTCCTTTAGCTATCTAAACAGCTATAAAGAAATTTATCTCCACACCCATAAAAATTTAAATGGGGGATTAAACTTTTGGAAAAAAATGGGCTTTGAAACAACTGTAGATACAAACAATGACCTTCAGACAGTCCATATGATTAAAAAATTACCTAAGTTCAAACTCAATAATGTTCAATCCGACTATAACTTAGCTATTGAATCATTAACTCTTTTTTAATTATCATTTTATTTAATTATTATTCCACTATCAGTTGTTATGTTATCTGCCATATAATTGATATGACCGCTTCTGGCTGTTTTTTTAACATTGAAAAATATGTTTAGTTTATGACCTGCAACTGAATTATTATATTCTGTATTTAATTTATTATACATCCCTTCGCTTATGGTATATTTTCTTCCGTCATCTCCAACGATCCAGTAAGCTTTGGAAAAATCAGGACCGAACTGTGTAAATTCATCAACAGTAACTGTGTTATTGTGATATCCGATTTCATCTATTTCCTCATTGAATTTGGCATCATGGAGAGTATCCAATAAAAATCCGCTTGCACCAAATATTATGGCAAAAAGTATTACTGCTCCAACTACGGAAGAAACAGAGTTTCCAATAATAAACTCTTTTTTTGAAGTCTCATTTTTATAATCTCTTCCATTAACAATAAATGCAAATATAAAACATGCCAAAAATATATATTCAATGTCTATTTCTAAAAATACTGCAAAATAAATCATTAAAAGAATGAAAATCCCAGTATGGCCAGACTAAAATCTACTTTCATTATATTATAGTTACATATGATTTAATAAATAGTTTAGGCATATCTTAACGGAAGACTTGCCATTTTTGAGTATGATAAATCAGCAGCACATTACAGTAATGGCGATTATTTTCAGAAAAATTATTTTTTTCCCATTTCATTGGAATAACTTCATAATATTATCTCATTCTACTGAAAACATGATATTTTTTCTAAAACTTCACCTGTAACTGCTACATCTTAAAATAATTCATATATTTTTGATAATAATGATTTGTCATTTTTTGAAATTTGTTTTAATTGATTTAAAATGTTTAAATAGTATGGTTGAGTGTAATGTACTTGTCCTAATCCCCATTCATGATTTTCATCCAGTATTCTTTCTTTTTTAATTTTAAGAGTGATTACATCTTTTTGCTTTTTTAATATATTATCTACCTTTTTTAAAAGTTTATTGGTGTTTTTTGCATTGGATTTAAAATTTTTATTTACTTCTATCTTATTATCATCTTTAAGTATTTTATAACCTAATCGAACAGGATTTAAAATTATTTGTGAATTTGGTGATTCTTTTTGAATATAATCTAAAAATAAGTCCATATTTTCTTTGTATAATTTTAGATAAGTGTTTGGATTATTATACATGTTGATTTTTGTGTATGGCTTAATTTCAGTATGAAATTTTGTTTTTGGCAAATCCCAGTAATTATTTGTAATAAAACAGTTTTCATATTTTATTATACCGAAAATCACTTCAAAATAATTATCAATTAAAATATAATCTGGTTTAAACTTTTTTACTTCTGCTAAAAAATTCTTAGTTAAATCTTGATTAATAAATTGTGTTCCTGCTTTATTCACCCTATTTTCTGGCAATATTTGGATATCCTGATTTTTAAAGGGCACTGGTTCTTGCATAAGACTTATTATTGAACCTCTTTGTGATGAAATAGAGCAGTTAAAATATTTTTTATAATCTGGATTTATGCCACTGTAAAAATTATCCCTACTTGCACATGATCCAAAAACAGCAATATTGTATATCATAATATAATTTATTTTTTTATTATATTATTATTTTTTTTATTTTTATTTTAAACTACTTTAAAAAAGATTGCAGGGAAGAAAATGTAATAACAATGCTTTGTTTGATGATGAATGGATTATCTTTAAATATTTTAATTCAACAGAATAAAGACTATTTTTTAAAGGAAAGTGAAAAAACATGGAGTTAACTTTTAATTAAATATTTTCGAAATAAACATACGAATAAAAGAGCTAGTGAATTTGTAAAAAATTATATGTCTAAAAACAAACAATATAATATTGAAGTTCAATAGGTGGTTTTATGAATAAATATGAAAGTATGACTTGGGAAGAACTTAGAGAGTTACCTTCTGAGGAGTTTTATAAAATACCTAAAACATATCTTGATCAAGCAGTCACAGAATATTATGAAAGAGTACCTCCTGAAGAAAGTGAGATATTTGTTGATGATTCTATATTATTATTTGAAGAACCATATGAAAATTCAGAAGACTTATTTTATGATATTTTACCATTAGATAATGGAAAACTGATTAAATTGTATATTCATAAAGCCAATATTGGATTTATTGAAAGGAAGAGAAATTATGCTTCTCATTATCTTGAGCAAGTTTTTGATAATCAAAATAATTTAATTAGTGAAGTTATTAAAGAAAATCCATACTACAAAAAATAATATTTTTTATATGATATACTAACAATATATTGGGGGTTCATTAGCATAGTTGAAAATTGATTCCTAATTATGACTTTGTCAAAAATTGGTCTGAAAATCAATTAAAAGATTCATTACAACACCTTCAGGTTTACCACATAGATTAATGAGTATTGTACGTGAAGTTATTCCTAATATTGATAGATTAAGATTAATTCAATATATTGAAGTCAAAGTTTAATTGCATCTTTTTGAAGCAAACATACAAAAAAAGAAATGAATTAATATTTACTCAAAACAACAACAAAATTATTTTCAACACCAAATTTTTTACAAAAATAATATAACTCTTGTGAAATATTTCTTCCTAATTTATTAAATTGCTCTTCAGATAATTCTTTTTTAATTTTAAAGATAAATTCAAAAATAACAAAAAATCCTTTAGGGAGAACATGTAAATTACAATCTAATAATTCTTCATATTTAGAAACAATATTCAATGCATAATCATATAATTCATCATAATATTTAGAACTATTCATGTTTTTACTCCTATTCTTTTTAATTCTCTTTTCACAGTTCTTTCCTCCAAACCAAAATCACTCAAAGCATGCTGTGAAAGAAATGTTGTACCAGGCTCCCTTAATTCATTACTAATTAATTTTCTACATTTTTGTTGATACTTTGCTTTCTGTTCACGTATCGCCCAAATCCTGCAAGCTTCCCTGCAATACATAGTTTTGTTTTCAAATTTAATAAATACCCTACCATAATATTACATTTTGAAATATAAAATTGTGTTTGTAATCATATAATGTTAAATTTTAATCACATCTTTTGAAGCAAACATACATTTTAAATTGAAAAAATTTTTCTTAAAAGTTTAGAAATAGGATTAATAGTAGATTGATGTTTATTAGGTGTAGGAGAAACATAAACATAATCTTCATCAATAATAAACAAAGGAGTAAAATAAGGATATTTCCTAAGGAAAATTTCACATTCCCAATCAGAAACTTCCTCCCAAGACAAATCCTCATCACTAAATTTTATTTGTTTTTCACGAGAATGGTTAAACTGATTATCAAATTGAAGAGCCTTATTATCTCCTCCTACTGCTAAACTAATTTCAGTGGGTAATTCAAATTGAATAACACTAGGAATCCAATCTTTAAAATTTATAAGTGCATCATAATACTCAGGTAATAATTCTTTATTAATTTCATATTTCATTACTGCTCACCTAACTCATACATTTATTATTATTGCAAGTTTTTTTCCATGGCTAAATTTTAATTGCATCTTTTTGAAGCAAACATACCAAAAAATGGTTGAATCTGCAGCAAAGATTACCCAAGAATTAATTTTCTAAAAAATAGAAAATTATTCATTTACTATTTTATTTAATTCTTTTTTAATGATTTGAACACATTGTTCTGATTCGTTATCTAAACGAAAAGGGTCTTTAGCAGATACTTTTTCATCTTTTAATATTTCTTCAACATTAATTGTTTTATAAATATCAATTCCACGATTTTCAAGTATTTTAGTGACACAATTTCCCTGACACCCGCAAAGGGATATTATTGGAAATTTTTTAAGCATTTCATCATTAGTTCCTTCAATATCTGCTGATGTTGAACCCATGCATATTGAAATCACATTTTCATTCTCTTTTTTACAATCTCCTGTTGCAACACGGGATACTAATCCATTTGGACTCATACCATTACATGGTGCTAAAGCATATTTCTTTGGCATATAATTCACCTATTAATTTAATTAATTTTCATTGGTTAAATAAATATCTTAAATGGTTGTGTCAATATATATTATCTACATAATAGTTAATGTCAATTTAAATCAATAGTTGCTCTCAAGATTTAATTTCTGGCATTGGCATTCACATTAACATCTCCTGTTGTTAATGTTGTTTCTGTTTCAATCCATGCATATAATCGCAGGGTAAAGGAATTCAAGTTCCAAAAATGGGATTGTTAATGTTGTTAAATTTTAATTGCATCTTTTTGAAGCAAACATACTTATTTTTATTTTCTTTTTTATACTATTTAAACACGTGTTAATTCTTTTTTGAAAAGTATTATTAGGAAAGTATAAAAGTATTACAAAAATAAGGGGGTTTTCCTAAAATTATTTACCAGTTTAAATAAAACCCACTATATTCCGTATTATTAAGTAATGATTTTACTAATTTTTTTGTTTGATTTTCAATGATTTTAGCATAAGTTACTTTTTCATTTTCAAAAGTCAAATCACTATGAATTTTGGCCATTATTTCGCCGGCTAATAATTTTCTTGATTCTAATTTTAATGAATTGTTTCTTTTATCAATGTTTGTTTCGTTGATTTGGTTGGTGTTTATTAATTTGAACACTGTTTTATCAACGATTTGTTGTCTAAATTCTTCTATTAAATCAAAAATTAAGCTTTGTCTTCTTTTTAAATCTGCATGCAATAATCCGCAGTATGGATCAAGCCCTAATGTTACAATATTTTTTGCAATTTCTGAAGCAAGTATTGCATATCCATAATTTAACATAGAATTTACAACATCATTTTCTGGTTTTTGATTTCTGTTTTTGAAATTGATTTCATCAGGCAGCAGCAAACTTACTGCTTCCCAGTAATTAACAGAAGCTATTCCTTCAAATCCCATTATTTTATTTTTAGATGTGAATATATTATCATTTAGAGTTATTTTAAAGTTTTTGAAATCTTTTATGTTTTGTTTAATTTTATTTTCAATTATTTTAACTTCTTTGATTTTTTTATTTTTATTTAATGTTTTAATTGTTGATTTTTGGTTTTTCATTTTAGATGTTATAAATTCTTTTGAAATTAAAAGGCCTTTATGATTTTCACTAGCTTGATATTGTAATTTTTTTAAAACAATATTGTTCTGATTTGGAGACTCTAAAATATAGTTGATTTGACCAAAGTAGTTGATACTAATTAATTTAATATTGTTTTTTGCCATCAGATTTAATGCATCGAATGTTATATGACCTTTAGCCATTATAGTTATATCTGATACTTTGTTTGCAGAAATTCTATATATCTCATTGTCTTTTTCCATGACTACTATTTGATTGTCTTTTTTTCTTAGTGTTTTATTGTAGCCATCAATTATCAATTTCATAATATCTTATATTTTTCTTCTTCTAGATTTATTTCTTTTCCAAAATATGTGATTTTATTATAACATGCCCCACATATTGGAATTATAATTATAAACCCGTTTTCATCAGGTATTTTAGATATTTTTTCTTTTAAAATAAGTATTTCATTATTATCCAAATTTCCAATATATGTTTTTTCACTTATTTGTTTAAATGCATTGTAGTTTAAGATTCTTTCAAGTTTTAAAATATCTTTTTTGAATTTTAAATTAAATAAAACTAGAATTTTCAATTTTATCACATTTTTTAATTAATATCCATATTTTTTAAGTAATTCCAAATTTATGACTCAAATCAGAATTTTAAAGTTTATTAATTATTTTTTCTAATAAACTTCCTATTCGGTTATTTTATTCAAAAATACTTAAAGTATCCAAGGAGAGTAATAATAAAATGATTATAAAACTTATTTCTCTTTAATTATCATATCTTCATATGAAATATCACTATCAACACATCTGATACCAAATGTAAAAATATTATTTACAATATATGTATCTCTATTAAGTTTACCCTCCATGATATTTAGGAGGTAATTATAAAATCAACATTATATTTTCACTGTTTTCCAATCAGAACTGTTTAGTGCATTTATACAATTAATTGAAACTATTAAACTAATAAAAAGTAAAGATATTAAAAGTTTCTTTGAAATCATATGATTTTAATTGTATTAACTTACCTATAATATTCTGTTAACACATGAAAAATCAATTCATTCATCGAAACTTAAGCAGTTTTTTTTAATTTTTATATTTTTTAATTTTCACGTTTTTTAAGTAATTCCAGACCTATGTCTCCCAGTTTGTATTTTTGGATTTTTCCGCTTGTTGTCAATGGGAATTCATCAACAAAGAATACATGTTTTGGAACTTTATATCTGGCTATTTTACTTATTGCATAGTCCCTTACATCTTCTTCAGTTAAATCTGAGCCTTCTTCTTTTATTATGAACGCTCCTACGATTTCACCGTATTTTTCATCAGGTATTCCTGCTACCTGAACGTCCTGAACTCCGTCTATTGTATATATGAACTCTTCGATTTCACGTGGGTAGATGTTTTCTCCTCCACGGATAATCATATCTTTAATTCTTCCGACAATAGAATAGTATCCGTCTTCATCAATGGTAGCCAAGTCTCCGGAGTGTAAAAATCCGTCATCTTCAATGACTTCTTTTGTTTTTTCAGGATTTTTATAATATCCTTTCATTACATTAAATCCTCTGCAGACTATTTCTCCTTTTTTACCTACTTCAGTTATATCTTCACCAGTATCCGGATCTATAAGCTTAACTTCAACATTCGGGAAAGGAGTTCCTACAGTGTTTACTTTTTTCTCAAATGTATCTGCGGCATTTGTTTGTGTCATTCCTGGAGATGCTTCTGTTAGACCGTATACACTGGTGATTTCAGTCATGTTCATTTTGTCTATTACTTCTTTCATGGTTTCAACAGGACATGTTGATCCCGCCATGATTCCTGTTCTAAGTGATGACATGTCAAACATATCAAACATAGGATGTGTCAATTTTGCAATAAACATTGTCGGAACACCGTGAATTGCAGTACATTTTTCCTTTTGAATAGCTGAAAGAGCTAAAAGCGGATCAAATTCCTCCAGCATTACAATAGTTGAACCATGTGTAATTACTGCCATGACTCCTAAAACTGAACCGAAACAATGGAATAAAGGTACCTGAATACATAATCTGTCCTCTTCAGAGAAGTTCATATTTTCCCCGATGTAATATCCGTCATTTAAGATGTTTCTGCTGGTAAGCATTACTCCTTTTGGGAAACCTTCTGTACCGCTGGTATACTGCATGTTTACTACATCATTATTGTCAAATTCTTTTTTGATTTCTTTTAGGATTACATCATCCTGATTTTGACCTAACAATAATAATTCGTTAGTGTTATACATTCCCCTATGCTTGTCCTGACCTACATGAATAACATGTTTTAAACATGGAAATTTTTCTGAAGTTAACTTTCCTCTCTGACATGTTTTAAGTTCAGGCACCAAATCATAAATAATATCAATATAATTATTGTCTCTGAATCTGTCAGTTAATGCTAAAGCTTTCATATCTGACTGTTTAAGAATATACTCCAGTTCATGACTTTTATAAGCAGTATTTACAGTTACCAAAACAGCTCCTATTTTAGCTGTTGCAAACATGAAAGTCAACCATTCAGGAACATTTTTAGCCCATATTCCTACATGGTCCCCTTTTCCAACACCAATAGATAATAATCCTTTAGCTAAATTATTAGCCCTTTCATTAAATTCGGAATATGTGAATCTCAAGTTTCTATCAGGATAAATTAAAAATTCATGGTCCGGAAGTCTTTCTACTTGTTTTTCAAAAAAATCTGCTAGTGTATCTTCACTGAATAACATTTTTTTAACTCCTGAAATTAAATTTAATCGACCGGTGTGTATATTACAGCTAAAATCTTTGCTGTTTCATCATTTGAACTGTGTACATGATGTGATACAATTGAATCATAGTAAATACTGTCACCAGTTTCTAAAACATAGTTATTTTGACCATAAATAACTTCAATTGTTCCTTCAAGAACATAAAGGAATTCTTCACCTTCGTGAGAGCTAAGTTCATGGCTTTCTTCAGCATCCACTTTAAAGTCAATGATAAATGGTTCCATATTTCTGTCACTTTTTCCGGCAGCCAATGAGTAGAACTCCAGGTTACTGTTCTCGGTTTTGTTTTCATCACCTGAGAAGTATACTACTTTGTCACTTTTTCCTTTTCTAACTACTAATGGTCCTGTCTGTTCATCATCATCAATAAAAGTACCTATTCTAACGCCAAGTACTCTAGCTATTTTTGTTAAAGGAGTAAGAGATGGTATAATTTCCCCGTTTAATATTTTTTCAACTAATTCAATGTTAACATCACTGTCATTAGCTAGTTCGTCAAGTGATACATTTCTAACTTCCATTAAAGTTTTGATTTTTTCTCCAATTTTATTTTTATTAGGCATTTTTTCCACCTTAACTCTTTAATATAAAACAATATGTATTTTATCATTAATAAACGTATTTTCAGATATTTAAAAATAAGAGGATATAGTAAAAATTATTAAAAAATAATATATAAACTGTGTAAAAAAAGAAAGCTCTGCGACATTTTAAGCAATACAATTATCGCCAGACGTTTTTTAATAAACAGAAATGAGGTTTTTAAACTGATAACCTCTAAACATGTTTAATATTTGTATAATCAGATATTTCACTATTGAATGTAGCTAAATTTGAAACATTCAAATCATGAATATCACTGTGTCCTGTTATTCTTGCAAAAGTTTTAATTTCTTCAAGACTTGCATTAAGATAATTGGTTAATCTTTTTGCTCCAATATCTGTTTTTAATCTGGAACGCAGTTCTTTATCCTGTGTTGCAACTCCCACAGGACATTGCCCTTTATCACATAATCTGTACTGCTGACATGCCACTGCAATTAAACTGGCTGAAGCTATAGCTATTGCATCTGCTCCCATAGCTAATGCTTTTGCAAAGTCACTGGAAACTCTTAAACCACCAGTAATTACCAAATCAATATCCAAATCATGTTCATCCAGATATTTTCTGGCTCTGTGTAATGCAAATATTGTTGGAATACTTGTTGAATCCCTAACTAATAATGGGCTGGCTCCAGTAGCTCCCCCTCTTCCGTCAACTGTAATGAAATCAGGTTTGGCATAACTAATAAATTCCAAATCATTTTCAATATATCCTGCAGCTATTTTAATACCTATCGGACGGCCTTCAGATTTTAATCTTAATTCATCTACCAGATCTTTTAAATCTTTCTTAGAATTAATATTCGGGAATCTTGATGGGGATATTATGTCTTCACCTGCTTTTTTACCTCTTACTTTGGCTATTTCAGGCGTTACTTTATCACCAGGCAATAATCCACCCATTCCGGGTTTTGTTGCCTGACCTATTTTAATTTCAATTGCATCTGAAGTTTTTAAGTTTTCATCAGTTACTGAATACTTGTTCGGAACATATTCAAAAATGTATTTGTATGCCGCATTTTTAACTTCCGGCAGTATTCCTCCCTCTCCACTACACATTGCTGTTTTAGCCTTAAAGCTTCCTTTAGCCAAAGCAATTTTACTTTCCTTAGACAAGGCCCCGTAAGACATGTGGGATACATATACAGGATTTTCAATAACTAAAGGTTTTTCAGCATTTTTACCAATTACCGTAGTAGCTGACACTTCTGCATCTTCTTCCAAAGGCATAGGATTTAACTGGTTTCCTAAAATAAGAATATCATCCCAATCAGGCATTGGCAATTCTGTAGCCATTGGTGCTGTAATGGGTTTTCCGGAATCGCATAACTTATAAATGGTGTCCATATGTCTTACTGATTCATCATTTCTGATGTACTGTTTCGGAAATGAAATTAACCAATTGTTTTCATTTGTTTCAGCTGGTTCAAAGTTAGATATGTCTGATCCGCAATCAGGACATTTTTTAAGGTCTTTTAATGGTATTTTTTCAGTTTTTTCATCATGAATATAATTACAAATCCTACACTGATATATTCTATATTCTGTTTTTTGGATTGCTTTGAATTTTGATAGCGGCGAACCGCATACCGGGCATTTTCCAAGTTTAACAAGTACCTGACCCTCTTTTTCTTCATCATAAACATAATGACAAACTTCACATTCATATGTCTTATAGGCCATATCTTTTTTCATTATTTCAAAATTAGAAACATCTGATTTGCAATCAGGACATTTTTCAAGTTCTTTAAAGGATTTGCCTTCTTTTTCTTCATCATGAATATAACCGCATATCTGGCACTGGTATTTCATTTTACCAACTCCACCATAATTAATATATTATATAACTTTAACAATAATATAAATATTTTTGTATAATATAATTAATTCAATGTTAAAAAAAGTAAAAGTTTATAACTGTTTAATTGAATAAATAAAAAATACTATGAACAACAAATCTTTCTGGAACAGATATGCGTCAGTTTATGATAAAATTATAGGCAATAAAATAAACAATAACGAGATGTTTAATTTTATTTTAAAATACACAGGAAAAGATGACAGATTAATAGAGGCAGCCTGTGGAACTGGTGCTTTTACCTGTTTATTATCACCAAATTTAGGGGAAATAATTGCCTTTGACTATTCTGAAGAAATGGTTAAAAAAGCTAAAAACAAAACTAAAAACTTAAACAATGTTGAAGTTTCTGTTGGAGATTTAAATAATATAAATTATGAAGACAATTATTTTGATGTGGCGCTGGCTGCCAATGTGTTGCACTTATTGGATAAACCTGAAACAGCTATAAGTGAACTTACACGAGTTGTTAAGGATAATGGAATTTTAATACTTCCTACTTATGTAAAAGGAAATACTTTTCAGCGTCTGATGCTTAAAACATTAAAATTATTTATTTTTGAAAGTAATGAATGGTCCAAAAATGAATATTTGTGTTTTTTAAAAAATCATGATCTTGAAATTCTTGATTATGATGTGTTTAATGCAGGCCAGCCGTTATGTGTGGCCATTATCAAAAATTCCAAATAATTTTTTTCTACAATAGATTTTTTTAAAAACACATAATTTTATTTTAATCAAAATAACAATTGATTTAATTGTATACAATAGACTTTTTATTAAAATAATTAAAGCTTTCTTAAAAATTTAAAAAAATAATAAATGTATGAAATTAAAATTTGTCTTTGAAATAATTTCCAAGTTTTTCCGTGAACTCCTGCAATAGGAAATATAAATTCTGCAATCCTATTAATTGAACATAAAACAACAAAGATGCATTCAATAATGCAAATGCATCAATACTTGTTGCATAGCCGGCAAAACCAAAATTTTTTAAAACTAAATGAATCCAAATCTATCTGAAAATTCATCATAAGATAAAAATCCGTCACGGTTTGAATCAAGACTTTCAAATTCAGAAATGATTACTTCTTCCGGAGAATAACCGTCCCAAAATGAATCCTCCATTATATATTCAGTTAATTCTTCAAATTCATCAATACTAAGTTTTCCGTCATGATTCGTATCCAGTTCATTAAAGGTATCAGAATAAGGATTTGTACCTAATCTGGCATAGAATTCCTCAGTGGTAAGTGTTGAATTTGGTGAATTTTTAACTATATCCTGAAGTTTCTTAATATCACTGTCTTCTTTACAGCTTGCTTTAAAAAGTTTATCACCTGCAGAGAAATAAAAAACATTAAAATCATCCGAAGATTTTGAATAGATAGCTAAAACATCACGGTGGTACAGAGTCATTTTAGTGAGGCTTGAATTTTTAATTGTATTTTGCTCATCAGGCAATGAGTTATCCTGAATCAGATCAATGCCAAATTTGTCGGTATGGTAACCTGTATTATCTGGATTAAACTCCCCATTTGACAGAACACTAAATTTAACTCCCCCTAAAAAGATTTCTTTAGATGAATCAGCTGCAAAAACAGCAGAAACTGAAATTAAAAATATAACTGCAACCAGAATCGCATATGTTTTTTTCATAATATCTCACCTTTATTGATTATATATCATTAAAGTAAATAAAAATTAGTATTTTTTAACTAAACTGATTTGTTTAATTAATTGATGCATTATTTAATTGAATTGAAAAGCAAGTATTGAAAATATAAAAGAAAAAATTAATTTAAGATATATTAATATCCTAGTAAAATTTTAATGCCTATTAAAATCAGGACAGCACCACCAAGAATTTCAAATTTGTCTCCGAAATAATTTCCAAGTTTTTTTCCAATGAAAATACCGGAAATACTGAATATAAATGCCACAATTCCTATTATTGTACATGGAAGCAACAGGGACATATTCAGTAATGCAAATGTAATTCCAACAGCAAATGCATCAATACTTGTTGCAACAGCCAGCAAAGTCAATTCCTTAAAGCTAAAAGTATCCATAATATATTCATCATCACTGTCTAAGCTTTCACGAATCATGTTTAATCCGATAGCCAAAAGCAGGAAAAATGCAATCCATGGAGCTACAGTTGATACAAATGAACTGATTGTTGTACCGCAAATGTATCCTATTACAGGCATTATAAACTGGAAAAAACCAAAAAATAGTCCATAATATAAAATCTGTGATTTTGTCAGGTTTTTTTGTGTGAATCCCTTTGTCAGGGAAACACTAAATGCATCCATTGCCAGAGCAATAGCTATTATGATGATTGAAATTAAAGCCGCATCCATATTATTCTCCGATTAAAATACTCTCTTCAATATACAGTTTTATTTCTGATAGATAATATAGATTATTAATTTAAAAAAAAATAAAAAAATAAGTAAATACTTATTTTCTTTTTACAATAACAACAGCAACAATTATAATCAATGCTATTGCCAATATAACTATTGGAAGGCCAGTAGAAGCATCAAGTCCAATATCATTTAAGTTTTCATCAGTATTGTTTTCAATAGCTGGTGGTTCTACTGCTTTTTTACCTACACTTAAAGGCACCTGTGTTGAATTAGCCAAATAATTGTCATCACCACTGTAATTAACATTAACGATATATGATCCTTTTGCTAAATCAGGAACAGTGACAGTAGTTTTTCCGTCAATCAACTGATTAGTATAACTTTTATCATAAACAGTAACCTTTACAGATCCTGTAGCACCAGCAGGTAAACTAACATGAACAACTGCATTTTCACCTTCTTTTACATCCTTAGCAGAAACGGAAATCGGTGCATTATGTTTTCCCACACTAAAACTTGAAGTGTTTGTACCTGGCAGATAGTTTTCATCTCCATCATAACTGGCTAAAACATCATAAGAACCACTAGCCAAATTATCTATCTTAAAAGTAGCTATTCCCTTGTCAATAGGGGCGGAATAATTTTTGCCGTCAACAGTTATGTTAATAACTCCAGTTGCGTCTTCATTAACATGTACAGTTATCTTTTCAATATCTCCTACAGTAATATTACTTGCATTAACAATAATTGTAGAATCAGCTTTTATACTATCATCTACAGCAACTATTGTCGGAATAATCAATAAGAGCAAAATGAATAGTAAAATAATATATTTTATTTTGTTCATTTTTTAACCTCCACTAATAAATAGTGATTAAAAGATATTATGTTTATTATAATATTAAAAATTTACTTAAAAAACAGAAAAAAGAGCAAAAAATTATTCACGTTTTTTAATGAAATCAGTATGTTTAAAGTCATAACAATAGAATAAGTGCTTTTAAATCAAATTCTTCATAAGTAAAAACCTGTTTACAGATAATTTCAGCCAAATCATTATAATTTTTAACTGTCCATATAAAATTATTCATGAAAAATTACACTTGAAAAAAATATATTGTAGACATGCGTTTCAACTGTAAAAATTTATTGTATACAAAATTATTTTATAAAATCAAAAACAAAATATCACTAACAACAAAAGGAAATAATAAAATGAATATTTTAATTAACGGATCAGGTGCAGTAGGATTAGGATTAGGTGCATCTATGCTTTCACAAAAAGCAGATGTGTCATTTTATGCAACAGGAAAAACAGCTACTGCAATCAAAGAAAACGGACTTGAAAGGACAGGATTATTCCAGCATTACTCTTTTACACCAGATGAATATCAAGTATATGAGGATTATAAAGATATTCCTGAAAAAACTTTTGATTATGTATTTATATGTAGTAAAACAGTAGCTAATGATGATATAAGTAGAAAATTAGCAGAAAATAAAGAAATCTTAAAGGACAACTGTAAAATAATCATATTCCAAAACGGATTTGCCAATGATGAGCCTTTTTTAAGATACTTTTCCGAAGATGAAGTATACTGTGCAAGAGTAATTACAGGGTTTTCACGGCCTCAAAGACATATCAGTGAAATAACTGTATACACAGAACCTATACTTTTGGGATCACTTCAAAATGCAGATCCCGAGTGCCTGGAAAAAATAGCTCAAATGATTAGTGCATCAGGAATCAAATGTGAAACAACCACAGAAATTGACAAATATTTATGGGCTAAAATGCTTTATAACTGTGCTCTAAATCCATTGGGAGTAATTCTTAACTGTACATATGGTAAATTAACTGAAAATGAATACTCCAAAAATATTATGGACAGTATTATAGATGAGATATTTGCAGTTATCAAAAAAAGCGAATATTCCACATTATGGGATTCAGCGGACGAATACCGAAAACTGTTCTACTCAAAATTAGTTCCGGATACCTATAACCATTACTCCTCTACATATCAGGACATTCAAAAGAAAATAAAAACTGAAATTGATACATTAAATGGAACTGTTATCAGATTAGGTGAAAAGTACGGTGTTGATGTAAGTACAAATAAAATTATATATAACCTAATTAAATCAATAGAATCAGAATTTTAAGGTTTATTAGTTATTTTTTCTAATAAACTAATAATCCTGTTATTCTGTTCAATGAGAATATCCATTTTCCTTGTTTGTGCTGCAAGCAAATGTCCGTTAACATTATCCAGTCTTGCAACACTGTTTTTATCATATATTTTATATAATTCCTCAGCTATTCTTAAATCCCTTGCATAATCTCCAGTTTTATATTGTCCTCTTTTTTTATGTTTGCCTATATTTGATGTGGGTTTTTTTGAAGAATTCAAATCAAAAAGTCTTGATCCGCAGTCAATACAATAATTGCTGTTATTATCTCCATATTTACTGCCACATTTTGGACATTCTTTCATCTAATCACCTTTTCAATATCTCCAGAATATAAAATAATTATTTCTTTCTTTACTTGGTGCCGGAGCATAATATGAATATTCATTTACCATTTCCTTTTCATAGTCCTGTTTTGCTTCATTTAATATTCCGTAAAATGTAGCTGTGTCATAGGAAGAATCAGGAGTGTTGATTATGATTTCCTCCATTTCATCAGTCATTTCTCCGCTGCCCCATGATATGCAGTATATTGAATCTCCTGATGAAAAATAAGCATGGGACACATTATGTTTTGCAAAGTTATTATACTCATGGAAGTATGCCACATCATGTGAACCTATAGTCAGGTTTTTGCCTTTGAAATTATACCAACACCCATAACTGCTTGGAAGATAATCATCAACACATAATATACCGAATGTGTTCAGGTCATTATAATGATAATTAGTACGGGCAGTATTGATTTCTCCGCCCTGATATTTTGGAGGAATTTTAAAATCTACATCATTTACCTTTACAGTTTTCCAATTGGAACTGTCAACTGCATTAACACAACCAACAGATATAATTAAAGCAATTAAAAGTAATGATAAGAAAAGCTTTTTTGAAAACATACTAATCTATTTGTACTAACTAGTATATAACATTTTATTAACAAACATTTTAAAATCGATTATAAAAGTTTATATACCTAAAAAATAAAAATAATATATGTTCGTATTTTAATATATCTTATTTTTTTACGAATACGAACAATGGTGATGGTTAAAAATGAGTATTCGCTATTACTCCTTTAGTGGTGTTTAGGAGGATGAATACTCATTATATATTTAAATTAATTCATCTAATTTTTTACCGTATTCTTCAATCAGCAAATAATCATTAGCTACAACATCCAATAACTGAATCTTATAATCCTTAAATAGCTTTTCATCATCAAGAATCTTTTTTTTATTGTAAGGATAACTATTTTTAATATTATAAATTTCCTGATTGATCTGACTGATTGATTTTATAAAAACATCATCATCCTCAAAAATTGTTTTGCCTTCAGGAATCAAAATAGCCAGAGACCTCATGGAAGTTAAATCATAAGTTTCAAAAGCTTCCACAATTTCTTCAAACAAATCTTTTTCATAAATACTTTGAACAGGATTGAAAGAAGGATGCAATTTATAAATTAAATCCAAATAAAGACTATTCAAACTATCCAAATCATCTTCAGACAACTCAAAATGAGTATCCTTTCGCTCAATAGCCAGATCCAGTTCACCCATATATTTTTCCAACATGCCAACTGATTCTTCAAATTCATTATCAAGCATTTCATCAATTTTAGATAAATCCTCCCCCTGATTAAACAGCTCAATATATCTTTTAATCATTTCCAATTCAATATCCAAATTATATGCTTCACATTCAAGAAAACCAAAACTGAGCAGATACATATCTTCAATTTTTGGACATATATGAAACCTTAATTTATCATATTCAAAAATTAATTCAGCTAATTTTTCCTTTAAACTAATTGACATTGTTAAAACCTTAATTCTATATATATGAATTAAACATATTTATAGATATATAGGTGATTTTAAATGGAAATAAAAGAAAATAACCTTAAAGAATTAATCGAAAAATACATGAGCATTGAAGAAACAGAAGAAAACCATGAAGAATTGCATCAATTGGGACATGAAATTGACCATGTAATCTTTGACAATAATTTTTATCTTGTAACACATAATGACGGTGAAGAAAAAGAAATCGTTTCATTAATAGTAGGGGAAGATGACGAATACTTCATACCATTATATACCGATGATGAAGAAGTAAAAGAAGCAATTGAAATATTTAAAAAAGAAGACAGTGATGCTATTTTTGAAACAGAAATCGTAGCATCTACAGACATATTGGAAACCTATTTGGATGATGACACTTTCCTTGGAATAGCTATTAACCCTCCAAAATATGATTTTGTAATATTTAGCCAAAACGTTATCGAAGATCACCAGGACTGCTGCTGAATTTATGAAATAACTTTTCAATGAAAAAAGAGCAGATAATCTTTTTTCAATTTTGTTATTTTTAAACACCCTATTCAACAGCAAAACCATTACCTTTAACTATTAAAAATTATTTTGAAACCAAATACTTTCATTATTTGAACTCTTTTTAGCTAATTAACATTAAAATAAGAACTTTTTTTAGCAACACGCTTAAATTATAACTAATTTTACGGTTTAACACTCTAAAAATTCTTTAACAAAATTTCTTATTTATTGAAATATCCGACAGTTTTCATAATTAAAATAAATGAAACATTACACAATTAAAAACCAAACTATTGTAAAATTATTAATTAATCCAATGATTATTTTCATTTATGATTTTAAAATGAGGATTATCATCAATTAAAAAGCAACCTATACATCAAATTAAGAAAATATTTTAATTTATTGACTTTTTTAAAATTTCAATAAAATCCAATTTTTCAGTTTATCCGTTTTCTGCAAAATTAATTAAATTAACTATTCAACACATTAAATATATATTTTGAATCATGATTTTAATATAATTAATCAAATCTTTAATTAAACATTATTCAGAAAAATAAAAAAGTAATCCGACCACATTTAATCTACTATCAGATATATGTTTTCCATAGCAAAATAATGGCTAAAAAACATTTATAAACAAAAATATTATAAAACAAATAATATGGAATCAAAATATACTCATAAATTTATTATTTATAATAAAAAAAGAATCAAAAATAATTATAAAGGATTAATAGAAAAATTAGCCAATTTTGACAAAGAAGCTATACCTAAGGATTTTTTAGAAAATCTAAATGATTCATCAGAAATATTTCTTAAAAAAAGACAGAAATTTTATCTTAAAAATCCAGATAAAATGTGCACAATCGATGAAATTCTACCATATAATGAAGAAATTAATGTTGAAACAAACAAAGTATTATCATTTATAAACAAATATCAAGAATTTGACAGTTTAATCGTTGGAATTGATTATTTCAATGGTGAAGAAGAATACATTGAAAAATATTTTTCACATGAAGATTCCTGGTATTTTGGAGGTCCCTCACGAAATTTTTACATTAAACTCGCATTCAGATATTATTATGGACTATGGGGAACTGAATTAGACATCTTTTTAAAGAATATTGGTTTAGAACATTTAATTTAGGGAATTTCAAGTAATGACAATAACATACTCCATATCATTACAAATGAATTGTTCGACGCATAAGAACTTCAAATGACAATTTAACATTATTAAAAAAGCATTAAATAACAAAACACAGGAAAATATTATTTTCTAATCAGATATTAACTTTATTTTGAATAGTTTCGTTTGAAATATTCAACTTATTTAGTAATTTATTGAAAAATATGGATCCATAAATTATCTTTAAAATTAAAATATTCATACTTCCATATGACCAATTTGCACAAAATCATTGGGCAACTTTGCACTAAATCATATGACCAATTTGCACAAAATCATTGGGCAACTTTGCACTAAATCATATGACCAATTTGCACAAAATCATTGGGCAACTTTGCACTAAATCATATGACC
>ERZ773181.230-NODE-230-length-68556-cov-178.829711_pt1 | contig 68556 bp, 51 predicted proteins | sample MGYA00581001_ERZ773181 | MGnify/ENA primary metagenome ERZ773181 (study PRJEB29015, sample SAMEA2737780) | human gut metagenome | biome: human gut; feature: human-associated habitat; material: faeces | place: China | collected 2012 ...
GTCGGAAGACGTATTTAAGTCATTTGCTGAAGGCACCTTGTATCCTTGTTTGATATTCATGGCTATATCCTATACATTAGGAAACTTAGCTATGGGTACATATGCCGTAGCCTTGGCATACATAGGCCAAGATTTCATGCATAAGACTAGATGCAAAATATTCTCGCATATGGAAGATTTGCCTGTTAGATACTTCGATCAACACCAAAAGGGTGAAATCATGTCCATCTACACTAATGATGTTGATACGATACGTCAATTCACAATACAAACAACTCAGACTTTGTTTTCATCCTTGCTAACATTCATCACTATATTTGTAATGATGTTGATGTTCTCTGTCTATTTGACAATCATCTTTATCGTTGGTGTCATAGGAATGTTTATAGCTTCTTCAATGATGGGTAAGAAAGCCGAAAAATACTTTGATGATCAGCAAAAATCAATTGGAGAACAAGAAGGTTTAATCGAAGAAATGATGGGTGGATTAAAAGTTGTTAAGTCTTTTAATCACGAAGAGAAAGCTAAAAATGAATTTGATAAGAAAAACAAAAACTTAATGAATTCATCTTATCAAGCAAACTGGATTGCCGGTGCTATAGGTCCTGTCATCATCAATGTCGGTTATATCATATATGTCATAACAATCATCGTTGGAATCATATGTTTTGCTTTCAACACTCAAAACTATGGATTCCAATTCGGATTAGGAACTATGACTTTAGGAATAACCTTAGGATTTGATCCTTTGGTACAACAAGCTATAGGATTAGTAAATACAATCGGTCAACAATTTGGATTCATCGCACAAGCAAAAGCTGGCGCTTCAAGAGTCTACAAAATGTTGGATGAAAAGGTCGAAGCCGACGATGGATATGTCGAATTAGTACAAGGCCATTGGGACGGCAATAATTTTGTCGAAGAAGAGCATGCTTCTATTCATTCAGACTGGGCATGGAAACATCCTCACAAAGCCGATAACTCAACCACATACGTTCCTGTTAAAGGTGACATTAAAATGTTTGATGTCGACTTTAGTTATACACCCGGAAAAATCATATTACACGATATAGATTTATATGCTAAACCTGGTCAAAAGATTGCCTTTGTTGGTAGCACTGGTGCTGGTAAAACAACAATTACCAACTTGTTGAATAGATTCTATGATATAGAGGATGGAAAGATTAGATTCGACGATATCAACATCAATAAGATTAAGAAAAAAGATTTGAGAAGATCATTAGGTGTTGTTCTTCAAGACACATCATTATTCAGTGGAACAATAATGGATAACATTCGTTATGGTAGATTGGATGCAACTGATGAAGAATGTATTGAAGCCGCAAAACTTGCTAACGCAGATGGCTTTATTAGAATGCTTCCTAACGGGTACAATACCTTCATCGAAGGTGATGGCTCATCTTTGTCACAAGGTCAATGCCAGCTTCTATCAATTGCTAGAGTCGCTGTATCAGACCCTCCCGTCCTAATATTAGACGAAGCAACTTCTTCAATTGATAACATGACCGAAGCTATCGTCACCAAAGGAATGGACAAATTGATGGAAGGAAGAACCGTCTTTGCTATCGCACATAGACTTTCAACCATTATGAATTCTAATGTCATCATGGTCTTAGATCACGGAAGAATTATTGAAAGAGGAACACACAACCAATTATTAGAGGAAAAAGGTGTTTATTACCAACTTTATACAGGCACTAAAGAATTATCCTAATGAATATAATTAAGGCTTATTAAAGGAGGTGTGATTAGATGGAAATTTATAACTCTAACAATCAAAATGCTAACAGTCCAAAGAAGCAATGCCCTTTTTGTGCTTCGATGATGAATGTCAATTGCAATTATTGTCCCGGATGTGGAAGTCCAATGGATATCCATGAAATACAAGAAAACTCATCGAGAAAATCAAATTCAACTAATCCAAATGATAATATTGTTTTCGGTGTATTATCGTTAGTATTCGGTGCTTTAGGTGGATTACTTGGACTTATATTTGGATTTTGTGGACTATTCAATAAGAAAAGTGGAAAAAATACAAAAATATTGTGTTGGATTGGAATTACTTTGTTTCTCCTTTGGATAGTAGCTCTAATTGTTTTGTACATAATCTTATTGTTGACGGATTTCAATATAGGTGCAAAGCCTTATATAGCTTTATTCAATTTATTTTGATAGTTAGCCTAGCTCTTGCTAGGCTTTTCAAATATAAAAATTAGTATTTATTATTTTATCTTTTATTGTTATTTAAAGATAAAAGAGAAAGGACTAAACTATTAAAGAACTGAGGATAAAGACATGATAAAAACAAGTATTATGCATGACGAGAAGACTGACTACATAAAAGTTGAAAACGGAAGGTTGACTGTTATTCTTTCTTCGATTGGTGCCGGTGTTTGGGAAGTACTTTGGGATGGGAATTTGATTAATCTCGCTCCTAAGAGAGAGATGTACCCAGAAGATACTCAATTCAACGGAAAGACCTTGGCTAGAACTGCTGGACGTATTCCCTGCGATATAACTATCAATAGTAAAAATTATCATTTGAAAGAACAGCAACAAGGATTCTGTATCCATGGTGGAAAAATGACTTCCATGTCATTCAAAATTTTCGATTATTCTATTATTAACGCTGATGATAAAACTTTAGTAGAATTCACTCTTACTGATAAAGATGGTGAAAATGGATATCCCGGAAATCTAGAAACAAAAATCACTTATGAATTCATCTATGGTAAGAATCAATTCACCATCAGATATCATGCAACTACTGATAAGGACACTATAGTTTCCTTCTCTAACCATTTATACTGGGACATCAATGGAATTCAAAATATATCTAATGATTCCTTATATATAAATGCCTCTAAATGGGGAACAAACGATGGTAAGAGTCAGTTAGTAACTGGAATCGACAATGTTCCTGAATGCATGGATTTTAGAAGTATGTCTGTATTAGGACCTAAGCTCGATGTCATTGAAAAGACAATCTGGGAGAAGACAATCGATCACTTATTCGTCTTCGATAAAGTTCAAGAAGATAAACCTCAAGTCATTTATAAAGGTGGAAAAGTTAAATTGTCATTATTCACAAACTTCGAAGCTATAAACATCTACGCTGATGCTTCATGCTCTAAATATGAGTTTGAAAATGCAGAAGGCCTTATCCTTCATAACAGACGTGCTTTGGCTCTAGAACCTCAACAAATAGCTTTAGGTTTATCTCATATAACACTCAAAGCCGGCGACTCAGTAGATCATTACGAAACATATTTAATCGAAGATAACGATTAATCAAAAAAGAGATTGCCTTACAACAGCAATCTCTTTTTTAAATCAACTTACTAAATGCTATTTCAAATTGCTTCTATTTGTTTATCGAGTCTTTTATTAATTATCGACTTTACTATAACTATAGCTAAGTAAATAAATAACATGATCAATCCTAACGATAAGATAGGGTCGAAGAAATAAACTGATTCAACTAAATCTCCATCCCAATACTTGGTCTTATATATCAATCCAGGAAAAGTATAAATGTAATTATATTTTATGTCTGGAAGAGCAGCTCCAAAGTAATTCAAACTATATCCAAAGAAAGACCAGGATCCAATTAAGAAAACTATTAATGTTATCCAATCAAATAAAGTTTTATAACATTTTCTAAATATGGCTTCTCCTAATAGAACTAATGTTATTAAGTCTTGAAATATATATAACATCCAAACACCTAATTCACCATTTTTATATCCAGTTAAACCTATAATCATATTTATAAGTCCGAAGAATAACATTATCGATATCACAATCAAAGGATAATACTTGTCATAGAAATTTGCAGAATATTCCTTTTGAATGTCTTTATCTGTTTTTCTTAAACTTAGTTTATATGATTGCTTTCCAGTCAATCCTTTATTTGAAAATTCATAGTAATATGTTCCAGTCGACTTAAAGTATTTCATCACATTATCATGGCTTGCTTCACCATAAGGTCTCAAACTATTCCAAATGTGATACTTAATAAATTTCTCTTTAGCCATATTATCATTAATCAAGAGTAGATTGAATTAACTCGAAAAGTAGCGAAAGTATAATCAAAGAATTCATAACAACCTCCCTCTGTTTTTTTATACTAGAGCCTAAAATTAAAATTGTCAATGAAAAAGCAATGATAATTAACTACTATTGATTATAAATATCAAAAAAAGCACCAGTAAAACTGGTGCTAAAGTCTAACCTTACAATATGATTAGTCGTTGTCAACAAACGGAAGTAATCCCATGAAACGAGCGTTTTTAATAGCCTTTGCCAACATACGTTGATAACGTGCACTGGTTCCAGTTGTAGCTCTAGGTGTGATCTTTCCGTTAGGTGAGATAAACTTCTTCAAAGTCTCAACATCCTTGTAATCGATGTTCTTGATGTGATTCTTGGTGAAGTAGCATACCTTTTTACGAGTGAATTTCTTTTTCACAAACATAGTTCATGCATCCTTTCTTTAATTATTATCAAATCGAATACTAGAATGGCAAATCATCGTCAGATGTGTCGATTCCTTCCACAGGTGCGTCAGCTTTAGAGGATGAAGAGAAGTCATCACTAGGTTCGCTAGGCTCATTACGTGAAGCACTGTCGCGTTTTGATTCCAAGAACTGAACAGTATCACATACGACTTCTACAACACTGACTTTCCTATTGTCCTTAGACATATAGGTTCTTTGCTGAAGTCTTCCATCCACAGCGACAAGGCTTCCCTTGTGAGTGAATTTAGCGACATTTTCAGCAGTGTTTCTCCAAGCAACACAAGAGATGAAAGAGACATTTGCCTTTCCATCTCTAGATGGAATTCCATCCACAGCAAGAGTGAATGTTACGACGCTAGAATCAGAAGTAGTTTTTCTTAACTCTGGATCTCTAGTAAGTCTTCCGACCAATACGACACGATTTACTGCCATTTGAAATGTTTCCTTTCTAGTTGATTACTAGGCATTAGCCTTAGTGATCAAATAACGGATAACATTTGCGTTGAGACTAGCAAGACGTTGGAATTCCTTAAGAGCTTTGCTCTTGTCGGGATCAGCCTCAATCTCAAGGATGACGTAGTATCCTTTTTTGAAACCTTCCATCTCATAAGCGAAGTCTTTGAGACCCCACTCAGTGGTCTTGTTAACAACTGCACCATTATTGGTGAGGATGTCAGCAAGCTTAGCGATTTCAGCCTTGGTAGCTTCTTCGCCGAGTTCAGGTTTAAGGACATACATGATTTCGTACTTTCTCATGTTCTTTTTCCTCCCTTTGGACATGACGGCTATGTACAGCATTTCTGGTGCATAGCAGAGAGCTTTGTTAAATATTCACAAAGCTAAATAATTATAAAGATGTTTTGTCTTAAAGTAAAGAGAAATAAGCATATCACCTAATGTTATCCATAATATATGTGCTTGTTTAATAGTGAAAGAATCAAATTCTTTTTTAATGTTTAAGAACTAATCAACTATGGAAATAAAAATAGCTCTGCCGAAGCAGAGCTATATCGTTTCAATAGGAACTAATTAGTCAAGAATATCGATGACGGTTCCTGCACCAACGGTGTGGCCACCTTCACGGATAGCGAACTTAGTGTTCTTCTCGATAGCGACCTTCTTAATCAACTCAACGTTGAACTCGACGTGGTCACCAGGCATGACAATCTTGCTTCCTTCTTCCAAAGAGATGACACCAGTGACATCAGTTGTACGGAAGTAGAACTGAGGACGATATCCATCAGCGAAAGCAGTATGACGTCCACCCTCTTCCTTGGTCAAGATGTAAACTTGAGCACGGAACTTTGCATGAGGAACGATGGTTCCAGGCTTGGCGATAACTTGACCACGGACTACTTGGTCACGATCGACACCACGGAGCAACATACCGATGTTGTCTCCAGCCTTTGCATAATCCAAGGTCTTACGGAACATTTCGAGTGAAATGACGGTGGAAGTACGAGTAGGCATCAAACCAACGATTTCAACAGAGTCGTTAGACTTGATTTCACCACGCTCAACACGTCCAGTGGCGACGGTTCCACGTCCAGTGATGGTCATAACATCTTCGACAGCCATCAAGAAAGGCTTCTCGATATCACGGACAGGATCAGGGATGGACTCATCGCAAGCATTCATCAAATCGACGATGCATTGCTCATCAGCAGATCCAGATTCAGCTTCAAGAGCCTTCAAAGCAGATCCACGGATGACAGGGCAGTTCTCTCCATCAAATCCGTTCTTGCTCAAGAGGTCACGGACATCCATCTCAACGAGATCGATGAGTTCAGGATCATCGACTTGGTCACACTTGTTGAGGAAGACAACGATGTAAGGAACACCGACCTGCTTTGCAAGCAAGACGTGTTCACGGGTCTGAGGCATAACACCATCAGTAGCAGCGACGACGAGGATAGCTCCATCCATCTGAGCAGCACCAGTGATCATGTTCTTGACGTAGTCAGCGTGTCCCGGGCAGTCGACGTGAGTGTAGTGTCTCTTAGCAGTCTCGTATTCAACGTGAGCGGCGTTAATGGTGATACCACGAGCCTTCTCTTCAGGAGCGGCGTCGATTTGGTCATAAGCCATAGCCTTGGCCTCACCCTTCTCGGCGAGAACCTTGGTAATAGCAGCAGTAAGAGTTGTCTTACCGTGGTCGACGTGTCCAATTGTACCGATGTTAACGTTCGGTTTGCTTCTATCGAATTTCTCCTTTGCCATAAGCTTTTATAAGCCTCCTTAAAAATTGGTTTGCCAGCATTGCTATGTAGCCTTATAAATATACATTAGTAAGGCTTTTTTTTCAATAAAGGCCCATAGCTGGTGTAGAGCCATTGAAAGCGTTTTATGTAGGTTTTTAACTAACGAATCAAATTCGACTAATTGCCAGCACCTGTACGGGCTTTGACAATTTGTTCCTGGATGGACTTAGGAACTTCTTGATACTGAGCAAATTCCATAGTGTAGATACCACGGCCTTGAGTCATAGAACGAAGATCGTTGATGTATCCGAACATGTTTGCAAGAGGTACCAAAGCACTAATGACTTGAGCATTACCTTTGGAGCTTGTATCAGTAACTGTTCCACGTCTTGAGGAAATATCTCCTAAAACAGTACCGAGATATTGTTCAGGAGTGGTGATCTCAGCCTTGACAATAGGTTCAAGGATGACAGGGTCACACTTTTGAGCTGCAAGTTTGAAGGCGATTGAAGATGCCATCTTGTAAGCAGCTTCGGAAGAGTCGACAGGGTGTGATGATCCATCCAGCAACTCAGCCTTGATGTCAATTGCAGGATATCCAGCAACCAAACCATGGGCAGTAGCTTCTACCAAACCATCGATTGAAGGTTTGATGAATTCCTTAGGAATACGACCACCAGTGACTTCATTCTGTGTCTCGATTCCCTTACCAGGGTTAGGTGAGAACTTGAAGATAACGTGTCCGTATTGTCCGTGTCCACCAGATTGCTTGATGTACTTACCTTCACAGGTAGCAGACTTACGAATAGTTTCCTTGTAAGCAACTTGAGGAGCACCTACGTGTACAGGAATGCCGTAGTCATCTCTCAAACGGGTGCAGTTAACATCGAGTTGAAGTTCTCCGACACCAGCAATGATGGATTGTCCAGTTTCCTTATTTGTGTAGAAGTGGAAGGTAGGATCCTCTTCACAGAACTTCATAAGGACTACAGCCATCTTATCAGTGTCAGTGTGTTTATCAGCTTCGATAGCCTCAGAGATAAGAGGATCTTGGAACTTGATAGATTCAAGATATATAGGATTCTCTTCAGTGCAGAGGGTATCACCAGTCTTCGTGGACTTGAGACCGATAATAGCTGCGATTTCTCCAGCTCTGACTTCGGAGACATCCTCTTCAGAGTCAGCGTTCATAAGAACAATTCTGGAGACACGCTCAGTGACATTACGAGTAGCGTTGTACAAGTATGAACCATTCTTCAAGGTACCAGAGTACACACGGAAGAATGTGAGCTTACCAAATTGGTTGGTAGTAATTTTGAATGCGAGTCCAACGAAAGGTGCATTTGCATTAGGCTTGCACTCGACATCATTTCCATCCTTGTCTTTTCCAACAGCAGCAGGAATATCCAAAGGTGAAGGCAAATAGTCGACAATAGCGTCGAGCAATGTTTGAATACCTTTAGAACGGAATGAAGCTCCAGCGAGAACAGGGTGGAACTTGTGAGAAATAGTTCCACGACGTAAAGCGGCCTGAATTTCTTCGACAGTGGGTTCTTTTCCTTCAAGAACTTCCATCATGATTTCGTCATCGTTGTTGGCCAATTCATCCAACATCATTTGACGCCACTCTTGGGCCTTCTCCATATACTCAGCAGGAATTTCAATTTGAGTAGGAGCAGGAATGGAGTTAGTTCTAGGATCTACTTCATTAACCCACTTCCATCCGATCATCTTGACCAAGTCGATGACACCATAGAATTCCTTCTCAGTTCCCAAAGGATACTGAATAGCAATTGCGGTTGCACCAAGCTTTTCCTTGATTGAGTGGAAAGACATCTCGAAATCAGATCCGATAGAATCCAACTTGTTGACATAAACGATTGAAGGAACGTTGTATTTATCAGCCTGTCTCCAAACAGTTTCAGTTTGAGGCTCAACACCGTTCTTTCCATCCAAAACAGCAACAGCTCCGTCCAAAACACGAAGTGAACGCTCGACTTCAGCTGTAAAGTCGACGTGTCCCGGAGTATCGATCAAGTTAATACGATACTCTTCCTGAGTTGTTCTTTCCTTCCAAAGACAGGTAGTACAAGCGGATTGAATAGTAATACCACGCTCTTGCTCCTGCTTCATGAAGTCGAGTGAAGTATTACCATCATCGATATTACCTATCTTGTGGGTACGTCCGGTGTAGAACAAAATACGTTCAGATGTAGTTGTTTTACCGGCATCGATGTGGGCCATAATTCCAATATTACGAACATGGTCCTCGGCAATAGCTTCAAACGACTGTATGTTTGAGTCTTCCTTAATAGCCATTTTTATGGTTTCCTCTCTATATTTTGAGTCTTAGGACGACTAGTAACGGTAGTGAGCATAGGCCTTGTTGGCTTCAGCAGTCTTCAAGGTATCTTGCTTCTTCTTTACAGCACCACCGACACCATTTGCAGCGTCGATAATTTCTCCAGCAAGCTTGTCTACCATGGTCTTCTCATTACGAAGACGAGCATAGTTGACGAGCCAACGGAGTCCAAGAGTAACCTGACGGTCAGCAGAGACTTCGACAGGTACTTGGTAGTTAGCAGCACCGACACGACGAGCCTTGAGCTCGATTTCAGGCATGATGTTTCCAAGAGCGAGTCCGAAGACATCCATGGCGAGTTTGCCAGTTTTCTTCTCTACTTTTTCAAATGACTCATAAAGGATTCTTTGGGCAAGACCTTTCTTACCATCCTTCATGATCTTGTTGATGAGACGAGTAACAAGTTTGCTGTTGTACACAGGATCGGGAAGTACGTCTCTCTTCTCGATTGAACCATTCTTTCTAGGCATTGTTCATTAACTCCTAACTTTACTTCTTCTGGATCTCACCATTCTTCTTGGTTCCGTATTGAGATCTTGATTGCTTACGGCCTTCGACACCGAAGCACTCAAGAGCACCACGGATGATGTGGTAACGCACACCAGGGAGGTCACGTACACGGCCACCACGAATCAAAACAACTTTGTGCTCCTGGAGGTTGTGTCCTTCTCCACCGATGTAAGCAGTGACTTCATAGTTGTTAGTCAAACGAACACGAGCGTACTTACGAAGAGCGGAGTTAGGCTTCTTAGGAGTCATAGTTCCGACACGGGTGCAAACTCCACGCTTTTGAGGAGCTGGAGTGTTGTTCATCTTCTTGTTGAGAGAATCCCATCTCTTGCCCAATGCAGGAGAAAGGGACTTCTTTACGAGCCTGCGTCTCTCATGACGCACAAGCTGGTTAATTGTAGGCATTTATCTTATCCCTCTTAATTTTATGTCCACGATTCCGGGCGTTTCGTACTTGTCGCATAAAAAATACGAACATCTCCCGTTCGTGCGTTGATAATGATATCAGTTCCGGGCGTTTTGTCAAGCCTTTAAAGAGAATTTTTAATAAAAAAGTAGTTGAAAAAGAAACATATTGAATGTAAAGCCCTAACATAAAAATGTCTACGGCAATCCGCAGACATTTTCTTTAAATAATATGTATTTATTTAGAACCTATTTCAGACCCTTCAATGCTGTAATAAAATCAGTCTTCTTCAAATATGCAGTAACCTCTTTATTGTTTTCAAGCAAATAAATAGAAGTACATTCAGAAGTATCTTTAAACAAACCACTGATATCTATATCATTGGTTTTATTATTATCAGGATTATTGTAGTTCACCAAAACTAGACCATCATAGTTATAGTCTATTTTTTCACCTGCTTCATTTTTATCAAAAGTAAATCCAGGAGAGAAATGCTTTGGACCAGCTACAGGTCCTTTCCATTCCTTGTAGAAATTAAACTTTTCACCATAATTGTATGAGAAACAAGAAACAGTCTTCTTGAAATCATCCTTCTTAATCTCAAAATTATAAACATAATTGGATGAAATCCAACGTCCAACATTTGATGTATTCTTAGACCACATCCATAAGTGATCAAGACCACTGGCCGAATAGTAAACTATGTTCTTATTCTTTGTAAGATCGACATCTTGATCAGTGCTGATTGTAAACTTGCCATTCGAGTCAGCATTAATATAAATATCAAAGTGTGAGGGAGTGGAATTCTTAGGAGGTAAAGGCAAAGCTAAGTACTCAGTGTGTCCATGAGTGTCTTTAGGAGCTAGATTTGTTCCATCTTGCGTCTTAAATATAATACCTGTAGGTGCTGTTTGAGACGTCATGATAAACCCGGCTTTATTTTTATTTTTGCCATTGAAATCTTTGCCATTGAAATCATTGTAAGTGTAAGCTTCATAAAGAGTCCTATATTTAATATGCAATGATTTATAACTCTTGCCATCTTCTTTAGTCTCAGAGCTCAAAGGCAATAAAGCTCCAAAATCTGTTCTATCATTCCAAAGCCACACATAATCTAATTTACTATAATCGTAGTCGCCACTAGTAGCTTCGTTATGGAAATAAATATTATAATCACTAACCACCTTAGGAGTTTCAGACTGCTTATTTTTGATCAATTCAGTATCTCTAGGGACTAAAAATAATATTCTAGATTTAGAAAAATAATATCCTACATTTTTCCTATAATCTTCAAATTTAGTAGGAAAATATGATTCATCAGAACTAGTGCCATTTCTTATTAATTCAATGCTCTCGTATGTTAAATGATCTACTAACTTATACTGGGAATTTAATAAATCATATAAGTAAATTTCTGTCATGCTAGTATCTGAGCCATAAAAGACACTAGATACAAAAGATCCTAAAGCATACTCTCCTTTAAACGGATATTTATATAATTCATTGACTGCTGAAGAAGAAACACCAAATACTTTCTTTGAATAATTATAGTTATTTTCGCTATTTTTCTTTCCTCTGAAAACATTGCCATTATCGGTGAAATTCTCTGAATTATCCAAGAATCCTGATTCGTTTATAGCAAAATCGTTGTCTTTAGGAATCACGCCATCTCTACAATCTATGATTTTTAAGTAACTACCTGTATCTTTAAAGTTTTCTTCTATATCATCCACCTTCATATCAGTGTTAACTGTCTTTAAACTTTCGTTAGGGAAGTACCAAAAAGAATAAGCAGTAGAAATAAAAGCGGTCATCAAAAAGATGAAGAGCATCAAAACAATAATAACATTTCTATTTAATAATGTTTTTCTTCTCATCTTATTCAAACCTCCTTTTATTTTCTAATATCCTCTTCACTATAAGGAATATATGTTTGCTTAGTAAAAGTAACAACTATGCAAAGGGATGCTTGATTCCCAAATCTTTCCTTCATCAAGGCTTCATATCTTTCAGTAAGTCTAAGATCGATTCTATCATAATAAAAGATATATACCATCAACACTATTGCTATAGCAAAGACTGAAATCAATCCCGTACCAGATTGAATATAGATGACTATAGATCCTAATATTTGATTTTGATAGCCATCAAAAACTCCGACTATTCTATCCGATGTGACATTAATTTCACCCGACATAGAGGCTGGGTTTGCATCTCCTCTAAAGGTGAACAATTTATGCCCATCTTTTTCTCCTATAGAATAGACTCTATGAACTATTATCTTATCGTCCATTCTAAAAGCTACTATGTCATATACTTTTATTTGATCTTCGGATTTGAATTTATCGATTCCGATAAAAGCATACTGAGATATTCTCGTATTCATCCTGTCTTTTGAATCTATACTACCATCTTTCAAATACTTGTTGCTATCGTTGATAGATGCCATAGAAGAAGTCTGAACAACTAAATATGTCTTATCTCCAAAATAAGTAATCTGGTCATTCGACTTCATCACAGTAGCCCAGACAAAGAAACCTATGAGAGCGACTAGGAATATCCCTACAATACTATTAGAAATAATATTCCCGACTTTTTTACTCTTTTTTCTCTTATAGTAAGTATCTACAAAAGATAGTTTTTTATTTTTCTTCTTATCATACTTCTCAACATCTTTATCCAAAATCTTAATTACTTCGTTATCTTCTAATTTGTTTTCTATACACTTCTTTCTATTAAAGTAATAAAAGGAGAAGATACAAATATAGACAATTGCAAAACACACCAATGATATTGCAGATACAATCAGTACCAATGTTGATAAACCCATATATACCTTCTTTCTTGTTATTATTTATTAAAGGGACACTGAAAAAGTAAAAGAAATCTTTGCATTACTAAAGATTTGAACTACATCTTTATAAAGATACACATTATCTTTAGCTTCATTTACATTATCAGTAATCTTAAAGCCTTCTGGAAAGTTAAACGATAGATTGTCAGAGCAAAAGACGAATGTGTCCAAAGCATCAGTCTTATCAGCTTCTCTAAGAGTAGAACCACTCGAACTCACTGCTTTATATTGATCATCCTCTTTAACTTTACCTTCATTGCTTACTGTAAACTTGTTGTAAGGATCTAAAGTAGTAGCATCTTTAGAACTTACTAGTTCAATATCTTGTCGCCACTGAATTCCATCATAAATTACTTTTCTTCTAGTAGGACTATCTGCTGGTGTTGTTCCATCCTTTCTACCATCACCCCGAACTGAGGAGCTATTATTGTGTGAATAAGGTAAACAGGACACATTCATAATATCGGCGACAGTCATGTCAGCTACATATCCAGAATCAACTGTTAATTGCAAGGTAAATTTAAGTACGTTTCCTGCACTAGAAATTAATGCCCCTTCTGGAAGTAGATAATGTACATAAAACGGATTATCCAAATGGATTCTATCAGATTCAACAGTTATTTTAGAATTCAAAGAAGATGAACTAATATCCTCTACACTATTTTTATCATAATTAATGACTATCTTTCCAAAATCAGCAACACCTGTTATATCGGTAGAAACAGTTATGCTATCTTTATTAATCGCATCATTTACAAAGTACCATGTTGAATATCCAACACCAAATAATGATAAAATAGCAAAAAAAGGTACCACAAAACCAAATAACAATGATTTCATGTACCTTTTCATATAAGAACTCCCTTAAAGCTTAAAGATTATTAAACTACTTAACAATTACAGCTGCAAAGCTAATATCAATGCTACCAGTAACAGCGGTCTTCATAGCGTCATATTCAGCCGAATCTTTAGGTTCTTTTGCAGTATATTCAACAGTCACCTCAGAAATATTGAAAACATCAAATGTGCTTTGATCTTCGCTTACTACTTTTAATGTAGATACTTTTGTAAGAGTTAAATTAGTAGTCGATGAAGTATGGCCATCGAATGTGAAATCAACATATTCAGCGACTCCTGAAGGAATAGTAATTGTAGTAGTTACTGTATAAGAAGTTCCCTTAACGAACATATTGGTATCTCCATTTGCTACCAAAGATTCACTGAAAGTTCCTTCAAAATGAACACCTTTACGACCAGCGGGCATTCCATCAGTTTTAGTGTAATCTGGTTGATCAAGAACTAGACTAGTCTCCCCAGAATGTTGGAACTCAGCACCTACAACCCTCTTTTCTGTAGGGCTTACTGTAATTCCTTTATTAGCAGTAACGACATCACTGTTGAAATACCATGTTGCATAACCAGATCCGATCAAAGAAGCGACTGCCAACACAGGAATACCAAAAGCCAAAACAAATTTTTTCATTTTTTTCAAAATATCCTTTCATCGCGTAGATTTAGAATAATCTTCCGTGGGTTTTATTTATATAACTTAGGTATATTTAATTCAAGAAATTTCAATACATATGATTTTTTAAGAAAAAATATCTATTTTTTATAGTTTTGAATTAGATTAGTAAAAAAGGAAAAAGAAAAAATGAACACTTTTATATTTTGTATTTAATTTTTACTAAAAGCTTTTTAATAACTAGATATTTAATCTGTTATAATACCGAGTAAATTAAGCTCAATTTTGACTATTTTTTAATAAATATTAGCTTTTATGTAATCCCTTTACAATTAGCTTACAATTTGCTCCAATAAACTCTATAGCTCCTTAAGTATTAGTCATTTGATTGTGTCTATTTAATATTTAACACACATATGAATAGGTAATACCAATAACTTGATTTTATAATAGCAACGAGTCTTACACAATTTAGCCTTATAAGTGCAATTCAAATTATGTTTCTTCATTTTTTTAAAATTTACTATTGCATTTTTATTTCGACTTGTGTATATTTACTTCCGCTATCTCAAATAGCGATGGACCGTTAGCTCAGTTGGTAGAGCAGCTGACCCTTAATCAGCGGGCCAAAGGTTCGAGTCCTTTACGGTCCACCACCTAGATATTATCACCACTCATAATGAGTGGTTTTTTATTTCATCTTTATTTACTTATATTAGAAGATATAATACTTTTGCTTGCAAAAAGTATAGAAAGAAGGTTAAAAATGAGATTACAAGGAAAAGTTGCAATAGTCACAGCATCTACTAGAGGAATTGGATTTGCTATCGTCAAATCATTTCTAAATGAAGGTGCGAAAGTCTATATGGCTGTTAGAAACATTCAAAGAGCTAACGATTCAATAGCTCAGTTTCCTAAAGAATGGCAGGAAAGAGTATTTCCCGTATTTTGTGATGCATCTAAAGAAGAAAGCTTTTCTTCTTCAGTAGAAGAAGTCGGTAAAAAAGAAGGTCATATAGATATCTTGGTCAACAATTTTGGAACTAGTGACCCTACAAAAGATAGAGACTTAAGAAATACTGATCCAAAAGTATTTATCGATACGATAAGTATCAATCTTAAAAGCGTATTTATGACTTCACAAGCAGCACTAAAGTATATGGATGAAAACGGCGGATCTATCATCAATATCTCTTCTATCGGAGGTAAAGTTCCAGATTTGTCTCAAGTAGCTTATGGAACTTCAAAAGCGGCCATAAACTATTTAACTCAATTGATTTCAGTAACTGAAGCCAGAAACAACATTCGTTGTAATGCTGTTCTACCTGGAATTACAGCAACTGATGCCGTAAAGCAAAACATAAACGAAGCATTCCAAGGAATGTTCTTAAAGCATGTTCCTTTAAATAGAATGGCTTTACCTGAAGAAATAGCCAATGCTGTACTATTCTTCGCCAGCGATGAATCTAAATACATCACAGGCCAAGTTCTAGCAGTTGCAGGTGGATTTGATATAGCGACTCCGCTTTATGGGGATTTCATCGGAAAAGATAGATCTAAGTAAAATTAATAGTCGAATCAAATACTTTGAATAAGTGCATGTCAAAAAGACATGCACTTTTCGTTTTCATAAATATTTGCATATTTACCAAAAAAAGCTGAGATTTGATATTTCAAATTAGGATTTCCTAATTAAGACCCAATTCAAAATAATCTAGTTTTCTATTTATAAAACTTCATTTTTTCTCTTTTCTTCTATCACTTTGTTTTTATGATATTTCAAAGAATAAGAGTATTGTTTCCACAAGCAATAAAGACTAAATGCAACAACAGGATAACCGACAATTGTAGGAATCATATAATTGAGCAATTCCAAAGTAGCCATATAAGATCCCAAAGCTAATACTAAAACTTCGACAATAGTAAATATAATTGAAACTACTAAAGATAGAACAATATTTATATTATTCATTCTCTTTCTATGAATTAATAAGAAATATGAGAAGAAAAGACATACTGCAATTAAGATACTTGGAATAATAACAATACAAATTAAATTCCCAGGCTGACCATAGCCATTCAAAACACCATGAGACATATCACCTTCAATATGAAAGAAAGGCTGAGCTATAAAGACCAATAAGAAAGGTGCTAGTAATGAACAAAAAGCACCAATCAAATACAAGAAATATTTTTTCATACTATTCATTTCTCCTTTTTATTCCACATATTTCAATCTTAACACTAAATTCACTTTGAATATAAAAAGACCACCTTTTAAAAGGTGGTCTAGTTTATTCAAGTGTATTACTTAGACTCTGTTTTCTTGGCAGCTGCAGCCTTACGGTTGAAGCGATCAATACGTCCAGTCTTAGAGTTGAGGTTGACCTTACCAGTGTAGAAAGAGTGGCAGTGTGAACAAGTATCAACATTGATGCTCTTCTTGGTAGATCCAACTACAAATGAAGTTCCGCAAGTGGTGCAGGTGACTGTAGCCTGATAATAGGCTGGGTGAATGTCTTTTTTCATAAATGCTATATCCTCCCGGGTATTCGTTTCCAACGAATCCCTTAGCGGGAAGAATATAGGCTAATTCAGCAAAAAAATCAATAAGAAGACATAAATTTAAAGAAATCTTTTAACTTCTATGTTTGGATTTAGTGCTATTTTCTAATTTCAAAAGAAAGCAATGCTTTACCATTCAATTCAAAAATAATAGTTATTCCAAATAAAGACAATCAAGCACTATTAAAAACTAAGTTTTAAATGTTTTATACTCGCAACAAAAGAAACAAAATAATAAAGTTGAATTATATAACCATAAAAAAGATATACTCTAGAACTGAACTCACAATTAATACTCTATCATTATTAACTTTGATAATAACTTTGATTGTTTCAGGAATATATTCATTTGCTATCGAGATTACAAACCATAACGAAGACTATTGAAAATAAAGCGTAAAAACAAAAAATAATACAAAGTAAAAATTAGTTTTCTTCATCACTGCTTCTCACTTCTTTGAGCCCTTGTTGGCAGAATCAGTGAACTCTATTGATGGATAATCACCAGCCATTGTATTTTTGAGTGACTCATACACTTCTCTAGTGTTTTTCAAATGGTCGGGAAGGTGTGTTTTCTCGTCCTTGGTTTTAATTTGAAGCACAGAGTCATGATTCATTATCTTGATTTCAGCTATCTCATCAGCATCGATTATATCCTTGCCATCATAATTGTTAATGATAATCTGATCATTAGATAACTCTATAGGTGCTAAGTTTAGATTATGGTTATTCCATCTTGTTTCCTTGACCAACAAAAAGAAAATTACAACTGAAATGATTAAGGTCAATATAATAATGGCAAGGCCGAGATATACCCTGTCGATATGCATGCGATCTATCATCATGAAAAAATCCAAGGCGTATTCTCTCGGCCAGGCTATAACGAATATAGCCAAGGCCAGTCCCACCATCCATATAATTGCTTCGCTTATAATGACCTCTTTTATAACGGATTCTTTCTTCCTTATAGCTTTTATCATATTACTACTCCTTCAATTCACCATTTTTAAAATTGATTACTTATTTTCAAAAGCGGTTTTCTAAGTTTACCATATGCTAGAGGCTATAACTTTGCTTTTTTTTTTGTATTTTGAGACTCGTGATCTATCGACTTAAATACATCAATAGCATACATAAAATTAAATGATATTTATCTTCTTATTACCAGTTTTTTCTTTATTGCTTCTTTATTCTGCGTTTTGTAATGTATGCTTCTTGAATTTCTAGCGGTAACCGCTTATGAAAGTCAATGAATTAATCAAAAGCATTCCAAATGCCAAGAATCCAAAAACTAGGAACATAATCAACAATTAAATAATTATCGCTACAACATTCATATCCAATTCAACATTCTAATAGATATAGCCTATCTTTAACAATATTAAGAATCAAAGCATTTTATTTTTTAAATATTAAAATTGCTTTCGCTGTCGTTGTTTCCGTAATCGTTACCAATGCATATCCATCATTCAACATCTCATTAGCTTTTTCTTCGATTTATTTGGACATATTTTCTGCTTTCGGTTAATACTCAATCACAACTGCTTTATACTTTTCTTTTACCTTCATAGGTTTAATAATTACTTTATATTAAAGCCATACTTCTTGTACCATTTACATCAGTTTATAACCAAGCTATTACATCGTTCCATAATTAATCCTTATATGTTCACCAAGATCAATTATTGCTTGATTAACAATTGCTTTCTTAGATAGTTTCGGGTCAAAATAAAAAAGCCTGATACAAATTGTATCAGGTCACTATTTACTATGGTGCTCCGTATAGGACTTGAACCTATGGCCCTCTGATTCGTAGTCAGATACTCTAAATCCAGCTGAGCTAACGGAGCATTTTGGAGGTTCCGGGCGGATTCGAACCGTCGATACGCGAGTTGCAGTCGCGGGGATTAAACCACTTTCTTACGGAACCAGGCTTTGAGATATTACCACATCTTTACGCTGATTTAAAGTGGTTTATTGCAACTCGCAAAAAAATATTATACGAGCTTTTTAGGAAAAGAAAAGGGGAGAATAAAATTAGATAGCCTTTTCAGGCTGATTTTTGCATGGTTGCTACTATTTATTATCGCCTCTGCCCATCGGGCCACCGAGGAATCCACCCTGTTGTTTCTTTGTAGTTTCAGAAACTGCATTGCTAGGAACAGTATATCCACTTATTTGAATTTGCAATCGCTAAAAAATATTGAAATTTCTATTTTGAGAAGAAAAAAATCGAAGTCAAAGAAAAATATATGGATTATATGAAGGACAAGTTGATTCCTATATATTAATTTCTACATAAAAAAAGAGCTGACCATAACTATAGCCAGCTCTAAAACGCTATCTAACACCAGAAAGGAGAGTGAATGTTAGACAATTATAACGAAGCATCATGTGCAAAGAATGAAAGGGATATAATCGATGCTTCGCTGAAAGAGATAAGCCTTAATCCTTCTCTATAATTATATCAACTTTTAAGCAAAATATCATTGATATTTTGGGTATAAGATTAACTTTATCTTAATGTTATATATATGTCATCAGTGTCTTCCTGGAACGGAACCAAATCCACCACCATTACCATTTGAATAAATATAACCATTCATAGTAATTGAATTGCTATCACTTCCACCTGTATCTGATGTTTTAATCGATGAAGTTGTATCATTCGTATAAACTGAATTCTTGGAGGATTCACCGCCAGAACAAGACACCAAAGACATGGATAAAATAATCGTCATTAATTCACATAAGGTTTTCTTTTTGTCTTTCATAATTCCTAGCCCCTTTGCTAAGAATACGATGTTTTGCAAAGTTTAATGCAAACTTGAGATTAGGAATTAATTTTTATATTTCTTATTTAACTTTATAAAAGTAATTCCTAATGAAATAACCATTCCTATTATTAACATCACTAAAACTATCAATGAAGTCAGCAAATTCAAATGATAGAACGAACTGAATAATAGTCCTCCTGATAAGGTGTTACGAACAAAAATCGAAATAAGCGCAATAGCAAAAGACATAATTTCTACTATTGAAAGCTGAATAAGACTAGAAAGGAATAAATTCTTTTTTCTAATTCCTAGATCATTCAAGAATTTATAAGTTCCATAGCTTTCTAAATCTTTCAAACAGAAATAAAGCGTCGCAATGATAGATAAAAGACTTGTTAGAAGGCCACCGACAAATTCAAAATATCTTCCTATAAATCCGCCGAGAATAACACGACCATTCCAGTCGTTCTCTCTTGCGCTAGTATAACTAGACCATTCAGTCATCGGTGCTATTCCATAATAATAAACTTTATTTTTGTGATAATCGTTGAATTCATTTACTGAAGTTTTATATCTCATGCTTTTAATGAATTGAACCATTTCATTCTTATCTTCAGGTAATGTGTAATACAAATATTCAGTTTCAGCATTAAACAAGATTTCTTCAGCGTCTAATTCATTCTTATATATTACTGGATAGGAATAGTTTTGATTTTTAAATGTATAAATTCCAGTGACTTTATAATAACTCAAGGTAGCTCCAATTAGTTCATTGACATCATTTATTTTCACTTTATTCCCATCATTATCATAATATCCGTGTTTCAATATTTTATCAGCAGTTAATGAATCCAAAGCAATTTCATTTTTGTTGTTTGGAATATGAATATTAGAAGGATTATTCATCCTATTATCAACTTTCATAAATGAATAATTGTATTTCGGTGATAAATAATAAAAATGAGAAACATAATAAACATGCTCATCATTATCATCTCTCATTATAAAAGAAAAATATTTATTTGTAATATCATCTTCATTGATATGTTTGATTTCATATGTATTGTTAAATCCTAAGTATTCTTCAACTTTTTTAACTTGATTAAAAGAAATATTATAAAAAGATGAATTTCCACCAAAATAGAAGTCAGCATATGTATCAGCATGCAAAAGGACATCTTTGTATTGATTATCATACATAAGATCAATTTCTTTAATCACAGGATCAGTCGTTATTAAAACTGCCGAATCTCCAATAAGAAAAAATGAAGAAATCAATGTTAAAAAGCAAAATATTAGAGGTAACCATTTTTGACCCATAGTCAAAAATGTTGATGGAATCCATCTTGTTTTCTTTTTGCTTTGCCCAAAATCTTTTATCAAATTATCAACTATATCATTACAATTCGATTTATCAATTTTGATAATTGAATTGCTTTTAAATTCGCTATTAACTTCTTTACTTGTTAGAATTACAACTTTCTTATTCTCACTGATTTTCTTAATAAAATCAATTAAATAATAGATATCTTTATTAAAAAATGAATCATTGAGAACAATAACCTTATCACTAGATAGGCTTAATATAGCTAAAACAATCTTTTTACATTCAATATTAGATATATAACGTGTTCTTTTTTGTTTTATTTTGTCGAAATCATCAAGCCCAAGCTCGGTGCATTTTTCTTTTTATGAGTTGAATTTTATTTTTTCATTCCTAGCAATATTATAAGATTTTATATTTTGCTTTATTGTTTTCTCTTGTATTAAATTAAAAGAAACTGAAGCAGATAAATCTTTAAATTTTGTTTCAACTGAATCCATTAAAACTTTGTCATCAAAATGAAGCAATGCTATTCCTGTTTTATTCATCATATTTTTCTCTCCCTCAATTCAATAGATTTCAAATGTTTTTTATCTAACATCTTCTTAAAGGTAAAACACTGAAAAGAGCTAATAATAACGAAACAACCCTAAATCTAATGTTTTTCATTTTATGAAACCTCTTTCATAGTAATTATATTAGATTTAGTTTGTTTTTATCCATCGTAGCAAAAATTGTCATTATTTTTGCAAGGATTGTCAATTTTTAAACTTTATTACACATGAATAAACATTGTTAGAAGCATTTGATTTTATAGTTCCTTTATGTAATTTAACTATTTCATTAACTACTGATAATCCTATTCCACTTCCTTCTATCTTTCCTCTAGCTTTATCATTTCTATAGAATCTTTCCAATAATAAATTAGGATTCTTTTCATCAATATCAGCATCATTGGATGTCTTTAATTCAACACCCTTTCCGACAATACGAACTTCAAAATTAATATAAGTCAAAGCATATTTATTAGCATTATCAATCAACAATGATAATAATTGAGAAATTAAATTCGTATTACCTTTAATATAACAATTATCATCTACGAAAAAATTGAATTTAATATTTCTAGATTCAAATATAACTTTAAATGGTTCAATCAAATCATTGGATAGTTTAGTCAAATCAACTTTCTCTTTTAAATCAACATTTTTATCTTCTTCATCTAGCTTAGATAATAAAGTGAGATTATTAATCATGATAGTCAATTTCTTCACTTGCTTATCAATTGCCTGTGTTTCATCCAATGAATTATATTGTGCATCGATCAATTCATTGTTAGCCGATATGATAGTCAACGGAGTTTTTAATTCATGAGCTGCATTGGTGACAAATCTCTTTTGCTTATCATATGTTCTTTTAACAGGATTAAATACTATTTTGCTAAAAATGAAGACAATAATAAAAACAGCTATTATTCCAACTAAAGATATCCAGGTTCCAGTAAATACAAAGTATCTGATAGAACGCATCTCTTTAGTGCAATCTACGAACACTACTAATTTGAAATCATCTGCAATCTTTACTTTATATCTATATGCACCATAAAAGCCAATCATAGAATTGCTATCTATTGTTTCTTTAGCCATATCGATAGCTTCTTCTTTAGATACAGATGCAATCATCGATGTATCTACAATAGGATCAGGATTAGAGTTTGTGAATTTAACAGAGAAAAATCTAGTCCAATAAGGAGTTTCTTTTGTGAACTCACCATGATCCTTTTGATGATTTAGATTATCTTTGTTATTGTTACCATCAGTATTTTCTAAATTATCATCACCAAAATCAAGAATATTAAATTTACCACCATTATCGACAAGGACTGTCAAAACTTTATCGATGTTATCAACTGTTTTATTATAATTTATTAAAGTAATCGTTCCAATTATCGCCATCAAAACAACAATGATAGATATCATTGCTACTGCGATAAATTTCCAGCGAAGTTTTTTAATCATTTTTCTGCGTACTTTCTAACCTATATCCAACACCTTTTCTTGTTACAATATTATAGTTAGATCCAATCTCATCCAATTTCTTTCTGAGAGTTGAAATGAAAACCCAAATAACTCCAATCTCAGTGTCGCTGGAAATATCATAAATAGAATCCATTATTTTTTCACTTCCTAAATAAGAATTAGTGTTTCTGATCAAAACTTCCATAACCTTAAATTCTTTATTAGTTAATTTGATCGTTTTCTCAGCACGCATTTCATAAGTATTTGGATCCAAAGTCAAATTACCCACACTCATTGTAGTTATTTGATTTTGTCTTCTAGTCAAAGCTCTGATTCTCACTAACAACTCCTTTGATTGGAAAGGTTTTGTCATATAATCATCAGCACCATTATCTAATCCTTCAACTTTATCATCAACCATGGATTTAGCAGTCAACAATAAAACGGGAACTGAGTTTCCATCTTTTCTAATCTTTTTTAATGTAGAAATTCCATCCAATCTAGGCATCATGATATCCATGATAACTAAATCATATGAATTTATATTCAAATAATCTAAAGCTTCAATTCCATCATTAGCACAATCGACAATATATCCATTCAAAATCAATATTTTATTTAGTACTTTGACTAAATCTAAATCATCCTCCACCAATAATATTTTCATAATTCAAACTCCTTTCGTATGCTATAAATAAAGTAATAAATAATCCTTAAGCGAATCTTAATTTAAAAGTGTAAACAAAAAGACAAACTTAAACACATAAAAACCTAGTCTATATTTCTCAATAATGATAATTAAATGCCAAATAAAACAAATGATTCATTTTAATTTCCATTTCATAATACATATTACAATTCCTCATCTCTTTTATTTTACTATATATATTTAAGATTAGTAATATTTTTAAACATGAGTCAAGAATTACGATCAAACAATTGTAATAAACTTGTAAAGAGAAAATAATACTTAAATTAAGATACTTTATGTTTTGTTAAAATATCATAGGTTGAGCAGACTTATACGAAATTATAAGGATGGAGCTTATGGGCAACAAAAACAACACTAAAATTGAAGGGGACAATCAACCTTTGAAGCTTAATTACAAAAGAACTTTTTTAATCGGATTTGCTTTCTTTGGAATCTTGTTGTTGTGGCAAGTTTATGATTCTTGGACACCGACTTTCTTAACAGAATTGTTTAAGGAAGCTATGGGAGCTAAAACTGAAGAAGAAGTTCAATACTTAGTTGGAATCATTATGGCTATGGATAACTTAGCAGCCTTAATAATGCTTCCAGTCTTCGGCAAGTTATCCGATAAGACACATACGAAGATAGGAAAAAGAATGCCTTATATATTAGTAGGAACATTTATATGTGCGATAGCATTTCCGTTTATTCCTGTCTTATTCCATTATCACAGCTTAGTTGGAACTATCGTTATGATGTTAATAGTTGTTTTCTTTGCTATGATGTATAGAAATCCAGCTGTCGCTTTGATGCCTGATATAACTCCTAAGCCCTTGAGAAGCAAAGCTAATGGAATGATCAACATAATGGGTTACCTCGGTGGAGCTTGTGCTACATTGGTCGGACTCGTATTCGTTCTATCCGAATACTTGGGTGGATCGTCATCCAACAATGATTTATGGGCTACAAACCAAGCAAATATTTGGATTATAGAATCACCATTTTTAATAGCTTCCATCTTAATGATTATATCTGCACTTGTTTTATTCTTCACCATCGATGAAAATAAGTTAGAAAAACAATTGGAACCTGAAATGAAGAGAGGTGAAGAAGAAGCTGAAGTCGAAGGCAAAATAGCTGATGAGAATCAGACTATGAGTAAAGCTAATAAGACTATGCTTCTCTTAATCTTAGAGGCAGAGTTCTTCTGGTTCATGGCTGATAATGGAATCAGCACCTTCATGGGTAACTACACTCAATATCATTTGATGGCTAAAAGTAGTGGAAATATGATAAATACAATAGTCGGTGGTGCAGGAAGCGTAATCGGATTTGCTGTCGGTGGATTTATAGCTAGTAAGATTGGAAGAAAATGGACTGTTTCTTCTGGATTAATAGCAACAATAACTGCTTATGTCGTCTGGACTATCTTGACTTATGTCATTCCAGTTACCGAACCTGCTGCTGGTCAATATAATGCATTTCCTATTTATATTTACTTCATTTGGTTTATCAAAGGTGTTGGAATGTCATTTGTTCATGCTAATTCATTGCCTATGGTTTTGGAGTTATGCTCAGCAAAGAAGGTTGGAGCATTCACAGGTTATTATTACGCATCATCAATGGCCGCTCAAACAATCACACCTTGCTTATTAGGATTGTTACTTTTAGCTCCTGGATTTGATTTCTCAATTCTTCCGGTCTATGCTTTAATTTGTGCTGCAACATCCTTAGCTATCTTCATGTTTGTAAAAAACATCAAGACTAGTAAGACAAAAATAAAGACTGGAATAGAAGCCATAGGTGGAGACGATTAGTAGTCATCAACTAATTTCTATTTAAATTAACAGTAAAAAGAAACAAAAAAACAGCTACATGGTTTAAATTCATGTAGCTGTTTTATATTAGTCTCTTGATCCCATAGGACCAATTTTTTCGAGAATTAATTTCTTAGCTTCGACTGGATTAGCCTTACCATGAGATTCCTTCATGACCTGACCGACCAAGTATCCTAAGCTTCTATCCTTACCATGATGCCAACCATCGACAACATCTTGATGGGCAGCAATAACTTGTTCAACAATAGGAAGAATAGCTGAAGTATCGCTGATTTGTTCAAATCCATGATCTTCAATAGATTTAGAAGGCTTCTCGCCTTTCAAGACCATATCATCGAGAACTGTCTTTCCTTGCTTGGAATTAATCTTTCCCGATTTGATTTCGTTAGCTAAATCGACTAGATCTCTTGGAGTAAACTTCAAGGTATCGAGAGTCAACACATCGCTTTCCGCATCCTTTTCAGACTTGTTGATATATGACATAACTCCAACCATGAACAAATTCCACAAAATCTTAGCATCCAATGGTTTCTCGGCCAAACATTTTTTGAAATAATAGACATTCTTCTTATCCAACATCAACTGCTCAGTTTGATAGTCATCTAATCCTAAGTCATGGAATTCTTTTCTAAACTCCCAAGGAAGTTCAGCCATATCGTCGATTGCGTTTTGAATAAACTTTTCAGACAAATCGATAGGCATGATATTAGGCTCACGGAAGTATTTATAATCGACAGCATTAGTCTTTTTACGTTCGAGAACCGTCTCTTGAAGTTGCTCATCGAAACGACGGGTTTCTTGTTCTACATGTCCACCAGATTCAATCAATTTCTTTTGACGCTCAATTTCAAAAGAGATTGCTTTTTCAACGTTTTGAACTGTGTTAATATTTTTGACCTCGACCTTAGTTCCTAAGACAGTCGATCCTTTAGGCTTGATAGAAACATTGGTATCACAACGCATGGATCCTTCATCCATACGACCATCTGAAATTCCTAGGAAAGTGACGATCTCACGAATTCCTTCAACATATTTTGCAGCCTCTTCTGCACATGTGATACAAGGCTCAGTAACAATTTCGAGAAGAGGAACACCACAGCGGTTATAATCCTCCAAAGTCATTGTTGCTAAGTGAGTCTGTTTACAAGTATCTTCCTCCAAATGAGCTCTTTGAACATCAATTCTCTTTATAGTACCATCACGAAGAGTAACATCGAGATGACCATGAGAAACGATAGGATGGTCTTGTTGAGTAATCTGATAACCTTTAGGAAGATCGGGGTAAAAGTAATTCTTACGATCAAAGTAAAGAGTTCTATCGATATTCATATGAAGGGCTGTGCCGAATTTTATTGCATATCTGACAGCTTCCATATTCACTACAGGCATTGTTCCAGGCATCGACAAATCATATAAGGATGTCTGTGAGTTAGGAGACATATGATAAGTATTAGGTGAAGCTGAGAACATCTTGCTCTTAGTCTTCAACTGAACGTGGATTTCTATACCAATAACTACATCGTATTCCATGATTAGAATTCCTCCTTGATATGGAGATTCTTAAGCCCAGTAATCTCCTCTACTTCTTCACCTAAAGCTAAAACTTTATCATCTTCAAATATTCTTCCACTGATATTGATTCCATATGGAACATTTTGTTCGAGTCCCATAGGAAGAGTCAAGGAAGGCATTCCACCGAAATTAGCTAAGGATAAATGGTTATCAGCAAACTCAGGTTTAGCATCCCATTTTGTGCTCAATTCATTCAAATGCTTAGGGATGAAAGGTGAAGCAGGCAATACGAAACAATCGTATGATTCAAGCATTTTGTTCAAAGCATTTACAATGACTCTTCTAGCCTTCTGAGCTCTTTGGAACAAATCATGTTGATTGACTGCCAACAAAGAATATGAACCTATGACAAATCTTCTTTTGATAAGATCAGAGAATCCTTTAGTACGAGCAGAAGTCATAAATTCTTGATAAGTCTTTGCTGACTCATCACCACTAGGACCATAACGCATTCCATCATATTGAGCATCATTTGCAGTTGCTTCAGAGCAAGAGAGAATCATATATGTAGGATATAGGGCATCCAATAAATCAATTGGGAAATCATAATTTTCAACTACATATCCTCTCCCTTTCAATTCATCGAGAACTTTATAGAAAGACTCTTGTACATAAGGAGCACAAGCATCTACAACAACCTTGAAATAGCAAATTCTCTTCAAGCTTTCCTTTCTTTCTACAGCTCCGATGTAATCCTTCTTAGGCTTTCTAGATGAAGACATATCCTTGTCATCATGTCCAGCCAAAGTAGAGGTTATCAATGCACTGTCCCAAACACAGCGTGTAAAGTATCCGACTGTATCCATTGAGCAGGCAAAAGGAAGAAGACCATAACGAGATATCAATCCCCAAGTAGGTTTAAATCCAACTAATCCGGCATGAGATGCAGGTTTTCTTACAGAGTCACCAGTATCGCTTCCCAAAGCAAAAGGAACATCTCCTTTAGCGACAGCAGCAGCAGAACCACATGAAGATCCGCCAATCATTCTAGAATGATCGTAAGGATTGCAGGTAGTTCCTTTATGACCGGAAGTACCAGTTCCACCCATTGCCAATTCATCAAGTGTAGTCTTTGCAACCATTACTGCACCTGCACGAGATAATCTACGAATTACTTCAGCATCGAATAAAGGAACATATCCATTTAGAATATTTGATGATGCAGTGGTTTCAATTCCCTTGGTAGAATAATTATCCTTAGCCAAATAAGGAATACCTTCCAAATAATCTAAAGCATCGACTTTCTTTATCGATTTAGCTTTCTTTATAGCTTTATCAAAAGCTTTTGCTTCGTAAGAGTTGCAATCATCTCTATTGATTCTTTCGATTGCTTCGTTGACCAAGTCCAAACTAGTAACTTCGCCATTCATCAAAGCGATATGAATCTCTCTAATAGTTTTATCCAAATATTTTGTTGCCATAACTATACTCCCTCATCCTCGCCATTCTTTTCGCCATGAGCGACAACACGAGGAACTTTGATTTGCTTTCCAAGCTTGGCATTCGAATTCATCAAAGTAGCTTCCTCTCCAATAGGTGCCTCAGGAACATCGACACGAAGATCTTTGTCCTTTTGATGCATCTTGTAAGGGAATGTCATAGGTTCGGCATCATCGACACCAGGGATTCCTTTCAAGAACTCCATTTGGTCGATAATGGTATCAAACTCTTCAGCGATAAGTACATCTTGTCCTTGAGACAATTTAAACATCAAGTTTCCTGCACATTCGTTGATAACTTTTACTGTAGGTTTCTCCATATTTATCTCCTCATTATTATTACCAGTCGATAAAACCTCTCTATCATAAACCTTTTTTAGAAGTAAATAACCGGTAAATATATATAAATAACCTATTTATATATAAATTTAGCATCAATTTTTAATATCTATCGCCAGTATCATTACCAGTTCCAGTCAACCCTGCATCCTTCTGAGCTTGTTTTATCAAATCGTTGAGCTCATCTTCTTTAATTATTCTCAATCCCAATTCGACTGCTTTAGTATATTTAGATCCTGCATCTTCACCGACAATTACAAAATCAGTCTTTTTAGATACAGAGCCAGCTGAAACACCACCTAATTTTTCTATTTCTTTAGTCACTTGATCACGAGGTTTAGACAAGGAACCAGTCAATACAAATTTCTTTCCTTTAAAGAAATTGTCTTTTACAGGTTTGACTATATTCTTAAGAATAAAGTTAACACCATCTTCTCTTAATTTTTCAATACAATTTCTATTGATTTCATCTTGGAAGAAATCGTATATTCCTTGAGCTGTCTTAAGACCAATATCGGGAAGATTTGCTATTTCATCCACTTTGGACATCATCAATTTGTCCAAAGTTTCAAAGTGATTTGCTAATACTATAGCTGTCTTCTTTCCTACTAATGGAATTCCTAATGACGATATCAGCATAGGTAAATCGTTGGATTTTGATTTCTCAACTGCTTTTAAAATCTTATCCACTGATTTCTCACCCATTCCATCAAGATTTTCAATTTCATCCTTATGATTTTTTAAATGATAAACATCTGGTATCTCAGTCAAAATATGTTCGTTGAATAGCTGCTCGACTAAGACATCACCCAAACCATCGATATCCATTCCAGCATCAGATACAAAATAGAGAAGCTTATTTATTTTTCTTGAAGAGCAGTGAATATTTTTACAGTATGTCTGTATTCCGTCTTTGATTAAAGGCTCATGACAGAATGGACAATTCTTATCGAATCTATATGGAACTGTACCGGCTGGTCTTCTATTCAATATAACTTCTCCAACTTCAGGAATGACGTCACCTGCTTTATGCAAGGTGACATAGTCACCAATTCTAATATCTTTATCTGCACAGTAATCTTCATTATTTAAAGTTGCTCTAGAAATTGTAGATCCTGCCAACAACACGGGTTGTAAAACTGCAGTAGGGGTAACTCTTCCTGTTCTTCCGACAGACATCACTATATCCAAGACTTGAGTCGAAACCACTTCTGGTGGGAATTTATATGCTATCTCCCATTTAGGTGTCTTTGCTGTATATCCAATCGATGGATAAAGCTCCATATCATCCACTTTTATAACCAAGCCATCGATATCATAATCTAAAGTAGGTCTCTTCTGTGCATATTCATCGACATATTGAAGAACTTCATCGATTCCATACACAACCCTTCTTTCTGGATTTGTTCTAAAGCCTAACTTAGTTAATTGATTTAGACCATCACTATGATATCTATATCCAAATTGAGGTGCTAATGGCCAATAGTACCACCAAGCGTTTAGCCCTCTCTTCGCAGTAATAGCACTATCTAATTGTCTCAATGAACCTGCAGCTGCATTTCTAGCATTAGCAAACAACGATTCACCATTTTTAGTTCTTTCCTCATTAGCCTTCTTCAAAGAAGCTTTAGGCATATAGACTTCTCCTCTAACTTCCAAATCTCTTAATTCCGGAATGTCCAAAGGTATGGATCTAATAGTTCTGACATTGTTTGTGACATCCTCTCCGATAGATCCATCACCTCTGGTAGATCCTTGAATTAATCGACCTTCATGGTAGTTCAAATTACAGGCCAATCCATCGATCTTGACTTCACAGCAATATCTAACTTTATCTAAGCCTGTCATCTTTCTAATAGATCTGTCCCATTCTTTCAATTCATCCAAAGAAAAGACATCTGAAATAGAAAGCATAGGGACTGGATGGTTTACTTTTTTGAACTCTTTGCTTACCCAACCACCGACTCTTGAAGTAGGCGAGTTGACATCTTTTAAATCTGGTCTTTTGAATTCTAAATCCTGAAGTTCATTCATCAATGAATCAAATTCAGAATCTGGGATCTCAGACTGGTTTAAAACATAATACTGATATGAATATTTATTTAATAAATCCGTGAGTTCTTTAACTCTTTCTTTATCTTTATCTATCTCTGGCATAGTATCAATTCCTCCTTAATATTATGAAACTTTTCTAAAGGCTTTGAACCCTTTGACCAATCTTTTTTCTCCATAAGGTTCTGGAAACTTAACTACAATATTGCTAGGTTCAACTTTTATTACTGTTCCAACACCAAAGGAAGAATGAGCGACCCTATCCCCAATCACATAGACTTCAGTCGCTGCCTTCACCTTAGAAATGTTACTAGATGATGCTTTATAAACAACATTTTGAGTTTTAGGCATGCTATTTGAATTAGATTTAGAACTATTAGAAGAAAAGTATCCGTTATATTTTGAATAATGCTTATTATCATTACTATAGCTATTAGATTTATAAAATCCTCTTCCACCTCCATTGTATAAATCATTTGAAATGCTGGGTTTAGGGGCTTCTTGATTAAATCCAATCTCTTTAACAAATTGAGAAGGGGTATTGTATCCTTTAATAGCAAAGGAATATCCACCTTGTGAAGATAAGAAAAGTTGTTTTTTAGCTCTAGTAATGGCTACATAACACAATCTTCTCTCTTCTTCAATGCCTTTATTTCCTCTCTCTATAGCATGTCCAGTTGGGAAAATATTCTCATCCAAGGAAACGACAAACACATATGGAAATTCCAAACCTTTAGAGACATGTGCAGTCATCAATAATACTTTATTGTTATCTTTGATTTCATCTTGAGCACTTTGAAGAGCAGCATCAATCAAGAATTCTTCTAGTGAATTTTCTAATAAGTTTCCTTCTTCATCAAAATTATCACTCTCCATGTAATTTCCGAGCAATCCAATTAAAGTACGAACGTTTTTCATCCTAGTATTCTGCTCGTTAGTATCCAAACTATTCTTGTCTTCTTTTGTATCTATATCATTAACATATTTTTTAAAACCAATATTATTGAGATAGTGATCGATCACATCTTTTACTTCTTCAGGTTTAGCTTCCTTTAATTGATTGACCGTTCCATCATAAACTGTTTTAAATTCTGTAAGTCTATCGATTAAAGTAGGCTTTAAAGGAATCTCATCTAGATTTTCTATACATGTTTCAAAGTTACTCTTTCCCAATCTATTTGCTGTTTCCTTTATAATTTCATAAGAAACTGCTCCTATTCCTCTGCTAGGGGCTTTCAAAATTCTAAAGAATGAATAATCATCTTTAGGATTTACTAATAGCTTCATATAGGCCAAAGCATCTTTGATTTCAGCACGGTCGTAGAATTTAAGGCCACCATAAACAGCGTATGGGATTTTATTTCTAGTCAATGCATGTTCGAAAGGTTGAGATAAATAGTTAGATCTATAAATAATGACTATATCTTTATATTCGACACCATTTCTGTGTAACTCGAGTATTTTATTTATTACCAAACTAGCTTCGCTTTCACTAGAATTACAAGGAGTAAATGTTACATCCTTTCCCTCCTCTTCATTAAAAGCTCTCAGGCTCTTATCCAATCTATTGGAATTGAATTTTATCAGCATATTAGCCTTATCCAAGATTTGTTGAGTAGATCTGTAATTCAAATTCAAAGTCACTGTTTGTAAATCAGGAAAATCCTTAGGTAATGAATTTTGAATCAAATTACTATCAGCTCCACGCCATGTATAAATAGTCTGGTCTGGATCACCAACGACTGTCAATGATGTATGACTAGACAGCAAATGCTTAACAAGCTTATACTGAACTGTATCAGTGTCCTGGAATTCATCGATCAGATAGGCGTCGAATTTTCTATGCCATCTCTCTCTTACCTCAGGATAATCATCCAAAATTTTTGCTGTATACATCAAAAGATCATCAAAATCCAATGAGTTATTCTTTTTTAGCAAGCTTTGATATTTCTTATAGCAATCAATAATTTCTTTTGGATTAGCTGGCCCAAATGAAGTAAACATGCTTTCATTAACTTCATCGGGAAAAATGCCTTTGTTCTTTAAAAATCCAATCTTTTTTGTGATGTCAGATCTTATATCTTTATCATCTAGAATATGTAAATCCAAAAAGACATGTTTAAACAACTCTTTTTGCATTTCATCATCAGCTACACTAAACTGAGAATTGAAGTCTTTTAAAAGTGCACATTCTCTTCTTAAAAATCTATAACAAAAGCCGTGGAAAGTTGCAATCAATGGTCTATGAACAGTTAATGGAGTGCCATTATCTTTCATAATCTTGTCGACTCTTTCTTCCATTTCCTTAGCCACTTTATTGGTGAATGTAATAGCCACAATTCTAGATGGATTTATTTCATTCTCAGAAATCAAATAAGCTATACGATAAGTCAAAACTCGTGTCTTACCAGTACCAGCACCAGCGACAATTCTCAAATGTCTAGCAGTCGAACAGCACGCCTCATATTGGCGTTCATTTAATAAGCCTTTAAAATCAATTCCCATATGTTAAAACCAGCTGTGAAATTATATCAAAAAACAAGCCTTTTTGATTTTGATAAGGCTATTATCTAAAATGAAAATGAAAAAATAGTTTTCAGTCATTATTTAAGCTATAATTCATTATTTACAACTTATCAACAATAATAGCATTGCTAAGTTGAAAAAGGTCAATACAGATGCTACTTAATCGTAATTCCAAAGATTAGAGCAATACTCGGATAAATCATCCATCGGTTTCTTATAAATGTCCTTATTATTGGGCATTAAATAATCGAACATATTCATTTTCTCTTCAAAATAGATGTTGTTGAGCGGAAAACCACCTGACAATTTTAAATTATCAACTGTTTTTTGATTAGCTAAAAATAGGCTATCTTTTTCAAATGATTGAACCATTATTTTAGCTTTACAAGACACTAAACTTCTAGCGCAGTCGATAGAAGAACCGGTCTTTTGAAACAAAATTGAATTTTGATAATTTGGGCCATAAATAGTAGACAACAACTTTTGTCTATAATTTATAGAAGAGCCATTGGAATCTATATTTTCATTGAATTCTCTAATATCAGTTATAGGAGAAATCAAAGCAATCCCTTTGTAATCTATATTCAAACTTTCATTTCCAAACAAGGATTGAAATGCTGGAGAATAATTTGATGCAAAGCTCAGCATTCCAAGTTGAGCACCAAATCCAGAACATAGAAGTCCTATTCCTTTATAGGGAGAACCTAAATCTTTGAAATTAAATTTCGTCCATTTGAGAGCTAGATAAATATCTTCCATCACTGCTTTAATACTTCCGATGTTTCCTGAGACTAATGAAGGTGCAACAATAGTGAAGCCTCTCGAAGCTAATTCTTTTAAGAAATCCAAATCAAAAGAATTATCGTTAGATGACCAGATGTCGTGATGAATATAAAAAAGTACTTTATTTGTTTTGTCTTCCGGTCCGAAGAGCACATGAAGATTTCTCACTCTATTACTTAGAGGAGCGTATTCGAAGGTATCTAATAAGACTTTGTTTCCCATATAGGTCCTCCTACATTAATTCTACCTATATTTTAACAAAGTTGTTTATTTTGTTAATAGCAATATTTATTATATTTATTCAAATATTATAATTCTAATTCAGGACTTAAAATTTCTAAGGATAACCAAGGAATTTTTTCATGTGCTGATTCTTCTATTTCATTTATTGTAGTTTCATTATTTATAATTGCTGAACTAATGAATTGTAATTGATTGATTTGATCTTGATCATATCCCAAATCAATCATTGTATTATTTATTTTATCTTTATCATCATTTCCATAGAATTTAAACAATGAAATATAAACAAATTGATTAAAACTATTTATTGAAGATTGATAAATTATAGAAAAATCTCTTTCTGCTTGAATCATTTCTTTTACATTTTCCATCTCATCTATTAGACTACTGAATTTCTCACTTTCTCCTCCATGATCATTTTCATCAGAATACACCATTAAATCATGGACTTTTCCAAATACTTCATACATGAGACGAAGACTAGAATCTAAGTGTGAATATCTTCTCATTTCAAGCATGATAAATACGATTTCATTCAATACTTTTATCTCAGTTTCTAGATTGTCATAATTTTTATTTTTATAAATTTTCTCGAATTCCTGTTTGCATTTATCAATCGTTTTAAGAAAGTCATCGCCGACTGAAGTTATTAAATCATTCAATATGATAATGATAGCAATATCGGGAATGTCCAATTTAACAATCTTACGTGATAAATCAAATAAGAAATAAGAATAATTAATTGCATCTAATATCAATTCTTTAGTCATTAATGAAGGTGAACTTAAATACTTTTTAAATCCTTTTTTATACTTCTTCATACAATACTCTCTAATAGATTTAATGATCATTAAAGAAAAATAATTGATTATATATTTATCTTTTTTATCGTTGATTTCACCAGTGAGATATATCATTCCATTTCGCCAATACCTCATAGCCGCAGTCAATTTCCCTTTGAATAAAATATCATGTCCTTTCACATATAAAGCGTAAGGATTCATAGCATCTAAAGAAAGAATATCATCAGCATATGAAGTCATCATCTTCATATCAGTTTCACTCATCATCTTATCAAGAGCCATATTCATGAAGTCAATCTTAGATTCGCTGAAGACTGAATAATGGTAACCACAATTTCTACATACAAATACTCCACTTGCTTTATCTAAGCAATCACATCTACAAAACAAACACTTTAAATTCATTATTATTTCCTGCCTTCTCTTATTTATGAAATTAAAAGTTTATTATTTCACTCTTATTTATTGTTTTTTATCAATATTAGCACTCTTGTATAAAGTATTTTGCTTATAAATCAATTGTAAAGATTATTTTAAAATCTATTTATATCAACATAAGTTGTTATATTAATTTACCTTATATGAATATTTAATTTTAAGAATTCTTATTTTTTAGATAATATAATTGTTATGGAAAACTATGATGTTCAATTATCAACTTACAACTCTAAAAGCTCAAAAATGGATTATAATATACAAGTTATTTAAAAATCGGGGTGCAACATGGTTAAGTACATTTTTGTCGTTGGTGGTGTTATCAGTGGTATAGGTAAGGGTATCACTGGATCATCCATCGGTATGTTGATGAAGTCTAGAGGATATGATGTCTTCATGCAAAAACTAGACCCATATCTCAATGTCGATCCTGGAACAATGAATCCTATTCAACATGGTGAAGTTTACGTAACTGAAGATGGTTTTGAAACTGATTTGGATTTAGGACACTATGAAAGATTTACAGACACTGCTTTTGATCGTCGCTCTTCTGTAACTATGGGACAAATCTATTCAACGGTATTAGCCAAGGAAAGACATGGAGACTTCCAAGGACATACTGTCCAAGTTATTCCTCATATAACCAATGAAATAAAGTCTCGTTTCTTCCGTGAGGCCACACCTAATCCAAATAAAACGACTATTTGTATTATAGAAATCGGTGGAACTATTGGTGATATCGAATCTCAGCCTTTCTTCGAAGCTATTCGTCAATTCAAGCATGAAATAGGATATCAAAACGCTATAATCGTCTGTACTACACTAGTCCCATATATCAAAGCTAGCGGTGAACTAAAAACAAAGCCTACACAACAAGCTATACGTACTCTTCAATCCGTCGGATTAAGAGCAGATATTATTGCTTGTAGAAGTGAAGTTGCCTTGGATGATGAAATAAGAGACAAGATTTCATTGTTCTGCGACGTTCCTTCAAATCACGTCTTCGATAATGCAGATGTTCCTACCGTATATGAAGTTCCTCTAATCTTGGAAAAACAGGGAATAGCAAAAGCTATTCTTGAATCCTTAGGATTACAAGACAATATAGTTCCTAATCATGCAAGATGGGATAAATTAGTAAAGAACATAATCTCTCCTGCTCATAGAGTATCAATCGCTATGGTAGGAAAATATATGGATTTACATGATTCTTATCTTTCTGTAGTCGAAGCTTTAAGACATGCCGGCGCAGCAAATAACACTAAAGTTGACATCAAGTGGATCGAATCTGAAACTTGCGAAACTGGAGATTTAAATCAAATATTTGATGGGGTGGATGGAGTCTTAATTCCTGGTGGATTCGGAAAGCGTGGAACGGAAGGTATGATCAATACCGTAAAGTATGTCCGTGAACATAACATTCCTTTTTTAGGTCTGTGTCTTGGAATGCAGATTGCTTCAATTGAATTTGCTCGTGATGTATTAGGATACACCGATGCAAACTCAACTGAATTAAATCCTGACACAAAGCATCCTGTTATCTATTTAATGCCCGATCAAATGGGTGTCGTAGATATGGGAGCTACCATGCGTTTAGGAGCATACCCTTGTGAATTGGCCAAAGGAAGCTTAGCTGAAAAGCTCTATAAGACTGATAATATTTCAGAAAGACATCGTCATCGTTATGAGTTTAACAACGCATATAAAGATGAATTCAAAGAACATGGAATGGATGTCTCCGGAATTTATCCTAAGAAAGGAATTGCAGAAATCATCGAGCTTAAAAATCATCCTTTCTTCATTGCAACTCAAGCACATCCTGAATTCAAATCTACTTTATTAAATCCTCATCCTTTATTTGTTGGATTTGTTAAAGCTAGCCACGAACATAAGAATCAAAGAAAATTAGCAGAGAAAAATAAAGCTCAATAATTTAAAAGGTCACTTCGGTGGCCTTTTAAAAATCCCAAGAATCATAAATATAAAGTCTAGCTTTAATGTGTTATTATTTAAAAGTTAGAGTACAAAAGCAATTTAATAAAATGATAAAAAAACAATCAAATGATTCATTTACATTTAACTTTTCAAAAATAGAAGATGAAACTGACATATTAAAAGCAGAGCAAGAAGAGTTGGACAATCAACCTTCGATATTCAAGCAAAACTATGGAATGATGTCATTGGGATTTGCTTTAATAGTATTGTCTATAGTTTTATTAGTCTTAACTATTAAATCTCAAGATTCTTTAATAGCTATGATAATCTTCACTGTATTGAGTTTCATAGGTGGATTCATTCTATTGATTATTCCATTCTTAACATCAAAATACAGATTATGTTCTATACCTTTAATAGAATTAGCGGGAAATGATATTTTCGATGATTTTCATTTCTTGACCACAGACAATACTTTTGATAAAGCTTTACAAACATCCTTCGGCTCAGTTTTCTATGATAAATTGACTGAGAAAAAGGAATTGGAAGTATTAAAAGGAAAATACAAGGACTATTCTTTTACCACATATGACTTTAAAGCTTCTAATCAGTCTATTTCATCTATTCAAAGTAGAGTGGAAGGAACTTTGATAAGAATAAGATTTAATACTGGCGTATTAAAACCATCGTATGCAACCACAAACAACCTATCCGATTTCTTCTTGCCATTAGAAAAACTATCGATAGGTGGTGATGGTATGACCTATTTCGGTGATTCTAAGGATGATTTAAACAATCATATAGATATTAAAAAAATCAAAGATTTAGATCAATTGACAATTCTATCAATCGATCAAAATGGAATATCTGTTTTATTATTTGGAAAAACAATGGATATAAGAAGAATAAAAAAAGGTGAAGTATCACAAGAGAGTTATGAAAATCTCTGTCTAAACTTCAACCCTTTATTAACAGTATTAAACTCTATTCATTAGTCGAATAAGACTTCCCACCATCGAATCCGGATATATGCATATAGCCGGATTTTTTTAATATATTCAATACAATCCAATAAATAATGATTTTAATAGGAGCTTCTATCCACATAAATATCAGGTTATTGAATACACCATAGAAATAAGGAAGACTCATAGTTAAAGAATTCCAATAAGGAAGAAGGCAAATAGAAACGAGTAAAGCAGAGGTGATATAAAATGAATAGATGTCTATAAAAGAATAACCTTCTTTTGCCTTTAAAGCATCGGGATTTACACATACTTTTTTACCTCTAAACAACTCATATCTAGGTAATTCATTTCTACTTATATATTTTTCTTTTCCAATGAACTTAGCTAACAACAAAATAACTATAAATGAAACCATTGATAAAACTATAAGGCCAAAAGTAATTCCTAATCTAATTCCATCATCAAGTATTAACTCATACTTAAAGTTTGTCTTTCCATTCGAATAAGAAGTATGAGTATACAAATAAGTAACAGCAATGATTAAACTTACAACATTTAATACTATAGAATAAATGAATTCAATTCTTTTCTTACCATTTAAAATTTTTGATATTACCCAAGGAATAAGACCTATAATTGCAGAGTCTATCGTATATCCAAAAAAATACGCACCGACAGGAAAAGCAGTGGCACCAATCAGATCAGCCCCCGCTCCTACAACCATTCCCCAAATAGGTCCACAAACTAAAGAAGTAATTATGATAGGTAAATTTCCGAGACTAAATCGCATAGAAGGCATTCCGCCAAGTGGTATATAAATAGAGATAAAACGAGCAAAAACAATTGACAACCCCATCATAAATGCTGAGATTGTCATCTTCTTAAGAAAGTTTATAGCCTTAATTTTATTAGAAGTTTTGGCTTTTGACGACATCGTTGAGCTTCCTCTTTATGTCTCTTTCTTTTATAGTTTCTCGTTTATCGAAATTCTTCTTACCTTTTCCCAAGGCTATCTCTATTTTTACTCGGCCTTTCTTAAAATATACTTTAGTAGGAACTACCGTAAATCCGTTTTGTTTCACTTCTCGCATAAACTTATCTATCTGATATTTATGAATCAATAATTTTCTATCTCTTAAAGGCTCATGATTGAATATATTTCCAAACTTATATTCTGGAATATTCATTCCAACAACGTAGGCTTCTCCACCTCTAAAATCGATAAAAGCACCATTGATAGAGCAGTGACCTGCTCTCATCGACTTCACTTCAGTTCCAGTCAATGACATTCCAGCCTCAAGAAAATCTGAGAGGAAATAATCAAAATGAGCTCTCTTATTTGAAGCTATTAATTTAATTCCCGAATTTTCTTGTGCCATATATATACCTCGACTCTAAAAAACAATTCTAGTTATTTGAATTTGATGAATTATCGTTTCCACCATTATTGTTATACTTGGATTTATCGCTATTGTAATTTCTGCTATCGTATGAATGGTACCCTTTTCTATCATTATTGCGGCGATAAGATCCTCTGCTGTCATCTCTTCCGTGACCATAGCCACCACGTCTGTCATCGGAATGACCATAATGTCCATGATCATTATCATGGTGTCCATAGTTACTATGTCCATATCCTTCTTTTCTATCAGAATGTCCATAGCTTCCTCTATTGTCGTCCTTATGGAAACTCCTATGTTCACCATCCCTATTATCATCTCTATGATATGAGTGATATCCACCTCTATCTCTGTTAAATCCACCTTCTCTTCTATCAGAAGAATATCCTTCTCTTCTGTCAGTTGAATATCTTCTCTCACCGTAATTGTTATTAGAAGCTTCTTCGGAAGAATTGTTCTTCTTATCTATATCGACTGCATAATCGCTGTTCAAAGCTTCACGGTTGTATACGTGATATCCTTTTCCACCTCTGTTATCAGCGCCACCATTTGATGCTCCACCAAATCTTGAGAAAGTAGATCCACCGAATTTTCTTGGTCCACCAGCCATACGATAATCTTCATGATGTTGTACAAAGAAAGGAGCTTTAGTGATGACTGTAACATCGTTCTTCTTCAAAGCTTCCAGCATCTCAGGAGTCAAATTGACTTCGGACTTCTCCCAGAAGAAAGGAGTACAGAAAGTTATCTTTCTTCTCGAGACATCACATTGGAAAATATCGACATCGATTTCATCGCCGATATTAAATTCTCTCTTTGTATCTTTACCCATTGCATTGAGATGCTTCTCATCATAATAATAATGATCATCATCAACATATTCAAAAGGAAGAAGTCCTTCGATTCCATTATCCAAACGAATGAACATTCCAAAGTCTACCAAGGATACGACTGATCCGTGGAATTGTTGTCCGATACGAATAGACATATATTTAGATGACTCAAGATCATCGACACTTCTTTCAATTGTTTGAGCACGCTTTTCATCGGCTGATAAATCATCGCCAAGATTTTTCATCATGTCATATCTAGCTTTCTCATCATATGGCTTCTTATTGAAGACATAATCATGTAGTGTGCGATGAACGATCGTATCTGGATAACGACGAATAGGTGAGGTGAAATGCAAGTATTCAGGTTCAGCTAATCCGAAGTGTCCGACTTCGTCAGGTGAATAGCGAGCTTTTGCCATTGATCTAAGCATAACTAACGAGACTACTTTCTTAACATTCTCATCTTGAATTCTATTAAGGAATTGAGAAAGAGTATAAGCATTAACTTCCAATGGGAAATCTCTAAACAAGCCAAGCTTCTTCAAGAAAGTCTTCAAAACATCGAGTTTCTCTGTAGGTGGATTCTCGTGAATACGATAAAGAGTAGGAATATTTAAAGCATGAATATGCTTAGCAACCTCGCAGTTTGCAATGATCATCATATCCTCGATCATCATCTCTGCAATATCTTGAGTCTTTGTTTGGACATCGATAGGGAATCCGTGTTCATCCAAAGTAAAGTGAAGTTCGACCGAGTCCAACTTCATAGCACCTTGACTAGTTCTTCTAGAACGTATTGCATCACCAGCTTCCTTAAGAACATCAAGCATGCCTTGAATTTCAAGACTGAGATTATCAGCTGTTCTATTCTTGTACCATTCATTTACTTGTCTGTAAGTCAAACGTCCATGAGAACGGATAACTGAAGGATAGATGTCACTCTTTATAACCTTTCCATCTCTTCCAACCTGCATTCTGCAAGTAATAGCTAAGCGATCCACGTTAGGATTCAAAGAGCAGATTCCATTTGATAATTCGACAGGCAGCATAGGTACGACACGATCAGCTGTATAGATTGAAGTTCCTCTCTTTTGAGCTTCTTCATCTAGAGGATGGCCAGGCTTTACATAGTGAGCGACATCAGCAATGTGTACACCTATTTCCCATCCATACTCAGCTCTTTTAGCAGATACAGCATCATCGAAATCACGAGAATCATCGCCATCTACAGTGACGACGCATTCTTCTCTCAAATCGGTTCTATCAACATAATCTTCAGGTTGAAGAGTTTGAGGAATAGCCTTAGCTTCATTCAATACTTCTTCAGGGAAGTGAATAGGTGCATCATTCGCAGCAATAATTTCAGAAATATCGGCTCCCACTTCTCCAGCCTTGACCAACATCTTATCGATTCTAACATCGATTTCAGCAGGCTTTCTTTCCAAAATTGTTGCACTGCAATAATCACCGATTCCAACATTCTCAGCACAATTCTCAACAACTTTAACCTTGACTTGTGCTGCTTCAAGATAAGGTATAACCAATGTAGACTCACCTTCAGTCTCCAAGCGATAATTACCTTTAATCTCTTCTACAGGCTTAAGTGTTGCGACAAATGTACAATTTCTAGGACCGAATTTATCTATATCTACATAAACATAAACATAATCGCCTAAAAGCAATGTCATTGCATCAGCACCGCTCAAACGAACATCCATGTGGTCTTCACGAAGTAATCTCATATAGACAAATGAAGCTTTCTTCAATACTACTTGGCAGAGATGCAATCTATCGTGTTCTATATCTCTATATTTATCACCATCGTAACAAACTAATCCTGAAAATATCAAATCCTTCATAATTCTAATGAATGTTTCATTAGATACAGGTGATAAGTTCATCAATTCTTCTGGCGTTTTATCGCCTTTTCTCAATGCATCCAAAACCTCTTCTTTGGTCATGTTTTTTCCCCCTATGTCTTTCCTAGCTCGCTAGGGACCTTAAATTATTTATTATTTCAACTTTATAATTATACGCTACATAACAAATTGAGATACAAAAAAGCGAAATCATACCTCTTTATATATGTATTTTTATATGAAAAAAGCTGCAGTGAAATTCTGCAGCTTAAGTCTATTTACTAATCTTTCTTGAATAATTTCATTATCTTGGTAGGGATGCTTTCTTCTTTATTTGTAGGATTCTCATTCTTCAATCCTTCTCCGATAAATCCTATTCCATATCCGGCATCACCGAGATGAACCGTAAATAATGGCCCGACTCCATCAAATACAGTGTAATCCAAGTCTGGATATAAATCAGTCACTTTCTTTATTAAGTTGTTAGTCAAATCATCCTCACCCATATGCACAAAAGACATATAGACATGTTTGAACTTATTCATAGCTTCTGCAATTTTATCTAAGAAATACTTATCGACATCATTGAATGTTCTTACTTTTTTCTCAGCCTCTAGACTGCCTTTAGTTTCATTTATTCCAATAATAGGTTTGATCTTCAAGAAAGCTCCGACAATAAATGAAAACCTAGATAATCTTCCACCTTTATACAAAGGCTCAAGTGTCGACAATGTCCAGCATTCATGGAATGTAGGAGCTATTTCTTTTGCCTTAGCAACCACTTGCTCAAAGGTAAAACCTTGCTCTGAATATTTAGCGAGAATCATTACTAACAAAGCTAAACCATAATTAGCTTCAAACAATTCCAAAACGACAACATGTTTTTGCTTTTCTTCGTCTAACACTTGTCTTCCCATCACAGCAGATTCATAAGTGTGCGAGATGGATTTATTCATAGGTAATACAAGAATGTCCTTGTATCCTTCATCAAAAAGTTTCTCGTAGGCTTGAGCAAATTCAGCAGGTGATGGACAAGCTGAATGCACATTTTTGTTTTCTTTTAAGGCCTGAGCTATTTCTTCAGAAGTCCATTCATTTTCAGGCTTATTCAAATTTTCGACAGTTATAGAAAGAGAGACTTTTTCAACTCTAACTATATCAGTTATATCTTTATTTAATGCTGTAGTAGAATCTACAACGAATGCATAATCTTTATTTTGAGACATGGCTTTTCCTCCTTCTCTAAAATCCGTATATATATATCATACTTTAAAAAAAGAGTTTTTTCTATTCTATGGTTTTAACAACTCAAAAAGAATACCATTAAAGGATTTATAATAAAAATAGATATTGTTTTAAGCTTTGTATGATTTTTGTGGCACAATAATCTTTGAGAAAGAGAGAACGAAATGGGAAAACTAAGAGACTTAACTGAAACAATCGTATCTTCATGGGCTTTTCCCGCTCTTTTTGGAATTCTCAGTTTCTTTGGATGGGTCACCAAATTTGCTTGGCCTTTCGCAATAGCAGAAGCTATTCTTTGCTTCCTTCCTTTAATAACTATGACAGGAAGAGCTTATCAAGCTCCTTTAATCATGTTTGTTCCAATAATATCTGAGAACATTTCTTTTTCAAATATTCCTGTATATTGTTACATAGTACTAATAGCTTATGTAGCTTCATTAGTTGCTTATATAGCAATAAATAGATGTAAATTCAAAACATCTTTTCCTTTTTTTGGTTTCCTATCTTTAATTCTAGTCTTCCTCATATCTTGCATCATAAGCATAGTTAAAACAGAGCAATATGTTTCAAGTGCTATATTCTTCGTCATCGGGATGTTATTAGTTTTGATGATAGCAACACTAAACTGCGATGTTATGGAAGAACACAAGGATAGTTTTTCCTATCTATCAAAATGCTTAGCAATGCTATCAATTTTGATATCATTAGAAATATTCTCATATTATATTTGGAATCCCAATGACTTATTTGCTGAGACTTTCCAACTTGGTTGGGCAAATACAAAGTCGATGGTTTCAACAATCATGACTCTTTGCTTGGCTTCATATGGAACTCTTATATTTCATAAGAAGATTGAATCTATCACCTCAATAATTTCTTTGATTGGAATCTTATTGCTAGCAAATCCATCAGGACTATTAACTATGATCATCGGATTCATTCCTTTGATTTTGATTTCCTTTAGAAGTTACGGAAAAGCTTATCCTTATATAAGCCTAGGTTTGTGTTGCTCATTCGTAGCTATATTTGCAATTCTATTAGGATATGTATCTGGATTTAGAGAATTGTTTATCGAATCGATCAAATCATTAAACCCGTCAGCATCGATCAATTCACAACTATACAATTATGGAATAGAGGGATTCAAATCAAATCCATTGTTCGGTCCATCAGCACAAGGATTAGTAGGAACATTTGCTGGTTCAACTACAATAGAAGGAACTATAACACCTTTAAGAAACACATTAGTAACTACACTATATATGGGTGGAACAATAGGGCTTATCGCTTGGATAATATGTGAGATATCAGTTTATTCAACTTGTTTTTTAAGAAAATCTCAAGATAAGTGGGTTTTCTTATTCATGCTTTTAGTTTCAGATTTCATAGGAATTACTGATAACTCTTTATTCAATTTATATTTTCTCGGTATATATTTGCTCAGCATCTCAGCCTTCCAAAATTCATTTTTATATAGCAAAGTCAAAATCAACGATAGATATTATTCTTTAACTACCAAAAATAATTATTGATATATAAATTTATATATTAGATTGATTTTTAGATTCAAAAAGCCGCATCGCTGCGGCTTTTTTATTTAGTCCTTCTTAGGAGCAGGAATTACATCACAGCCCATGTATTTTCTCAAAGGCTCAGGGATTGTAATAGATCCATCAGCATTTTGATAATTTTCCAAAACAGCTGCGACTGTTCTTCCAACGGCTAATCCAGATCCGTTTAATGTATGTACCAATTCAGGCTTAGCATCTTTGCTTCTCTTGAAACGAATTGACATTCTTCTAGCTTGGAAGTCTGTATCGTTAGAGCAAGAAGAGATTTCCTTATAGGAATTATATGAAGGAAGCCAAACTTCAAGGTCGAAGCATTTGGCTGCTGAGAATCCCACATCACCGGTAGAAAGACATACACGACGATAAGGAAGTCCCAAAGCTTCGAGAATAGACTCAGCTTCTCTAGTCAAATGCTCAAGTTCATTGAATGAATCCTCAGGCTTTGCAAATGTGACAAGTTCAACCTTTTGGAATTGATGCTGACGAATGATACCACGAGTATCACGTCCTGCCGCACCGGCCTCAGCTCTAAAACATGAAGAATAAGCACAGAATCTAACAGGAAGTTCTTCATTAATGATTTCGCCACGATAATAATTTGTAACAGGAACCTCTGCTGTAGGAATAAGCCAGAAATCACCTTCAGTTTGATTGTCTACGTGGTAGGCTTGATCCTTAAACTTAGGAAGTTGACCTGTTCCAGTCATAGTCTCAGTATTGACCATATAAGGAGGAAGAATTTCAGTGTATCCATGAGATGTGTGGTAGTCGAGCATGAAAGCAGCACAAGATCTCTCAAGTCTAGCAAACAATCCTTTATAGAAAGTGAAACGAGGTCCAGCAACCTTGACTCCTCTTTCAAAGTCGAAATCACCATCAGCCAATCCTAAGTCCCAATGAGATTTAGGTTCAAAGCCTTCAGCCTTGAAGTCTCTAGGTGTTCCCCAGTATTTAACAGCTTTATTGAAAGAATCATCAGTTCCTATAGGAAGTGAAGGATCGGGAAGGTTAGGCGTCTTCAAAAGCATTTGACGAATCTCTTCATCCAATTCCAGAGCTAATTTATCGTCAGCTGCAATCTTGTCCTTAGATTCACTGACTTTCTTTTTCAATTCATTAGCTTCTTCAATCTTTTTTTGAGCCATCAAAGCACCGATTTGCTTTGAAGCTGAATTTCTCATAGCCTTCAAATCATCTCTTTCCTTGATAGCTGCATTTCTTTTGTTGACCAACTCAGGCAACTGTCTCAAATAGCTGTAATCACCATTACGGGTGTTCAGTCTTTCGATAACCTCATCGAGGTGTTCGATTACATAATTTTTATCAAGCATGGGTTTCTCTCCTCTTTGCAAATAATTAGTATAAACTACTTCTCTTCTTTCGGCGAAACGATTTCATTTTTTATAACATCGATAAACTTATGATTCTCGTCATTTTTTATCTTCGTCAATAAATCAGAACTAGCAACATCAGATATAGGGTTATGCTTTAAGTCTTGAAGAGATTCATAGATTCCAACTGGAGATTCTTCTATAGCAATGAAGTCAGTTCCAGCTTGAATCTCTGTTCCGACCAAAGGAATATCTACAGCCAAGATTGGAACATTAGATGCTATAGCATCAAGAATTACAATCATGTCCATAAACCATCTCTCAAGAATTACCACCGCATTAGCCGAAGCAATTCCTGATGGATACAATTCGTCTCTCATTCCAATTTCATAATACAAATTAGGAATCTTTTCAGTTATCCATCTATGTTTCAAAGAGCCAGATGACATGTCGACAAACACAAACGTGACCCCCGGAACCATTCTAGCTAGAGACTGAGCCTTCTTGAATGAATCGGTACAACCTAAAACGATAATAGAACGAGAATCATTAGAAATTCCGAAATACTTATTAAAAGTTGTTTTTTCTAAAGAAGATATGGATGTTCTTTGATTCATCGGCTTTGAAAACCAACTGATACTAATAGGTGTAACTAAGCTAGATTTCTTCAAGAACTCCATTTCGCCTTTGGTTTCTACACAAATCAAATCGACCTGATTCAAACTCTTTATATTGGTCAATATCAATTCATTTTTCTTTTTTTTGAAATTGGCATGATCACCGAAAGGAATTGCGATAATCTTTTTATTGAATTCTTTAGCAGCACCTCTAACTTTAGAGAACAGCTTTAGAGTAACCAATAAAATTACATCACAACTTTCAATATCCTTATAGTCTGTGACAATTTCAACGTTTTCGCTTCTCAAATAATCTCTCAAAAAGTTAACCGTAGGAAATTTTCCGACATCTTTAGTGTCCTTCTTATAAGCTAAGAAAACCCTTAAAGTTTTATCAAATATCATCATCTTCTCCTGAGCCTTCATCAGATCCACCATCATCCTCAGATCTATGCAACATTTCAGTTAAAGCTGCATCAATCTTATTTTCTGAATCTTCTTGCTCTTCTTCCTTAGCAGCTTTTTCATCGCTTTCTTTAGCTGAGGTATCGATTGATTCATCAGAAGGAAGAATAGAAATAGAAGCGATATTTTCATTGTCTCTCAAAGTGACTAGCTTAACGCCTGATGTATAACGTCCATGTGTAGGAAGTTGTGTTAAAGATGTGCGCATCAAAGTACCACCATCGGTGATAATAAGAATTTGCTCATCGCCATGAACGACACCCATGGTAACCAAGCCACCGGTTCTATCGCTTTCCTTCAATGTCTTTACACCCTTGGCGCCACGAGATGTCTCTCTATATTCATCGATAGGTGTGAGTTTGGCAATGCCCTTACTAGAAACAGTCAAAACCATATTTCCTTCTTTTGATGTTGCAAGACCTATAACCTTACCACCATCGAGGTTGACACCTTTGACACCAGTGGCTGTACGTCCCATCGAACGAACATCGCTTTCATCGAACATACAAATTTTTCCATTAGATGTTCCTATCAAAATCTTTGCAGATCCGTCAGTAGCTTTGACACTGAACAACTCATCACCTTCACGAACATTGAGTGCAATCTTTCCAGCTTTGTTGATGTATTCGTACTCTTCGACTGAAGTTTTCTTAATAATTCCATTTTCAGTTACAAACACTAGATACTTTTGATCGTGTGCATCGACTGACAATATTTCAAGGACACGCTCATCTTTAGCAAGACTTAAGAAGTTGATAACTGGAATTCCTTTAGAAGTTCTACTTCCTTCAGGAATTTGATATCCACGTACTCTATAGACTTTTCCAACGGATGTAAAGAACAATACGTCTCTCTTAGTTCTAGAAAGAGTCAAGATAGAAACTTCATCATCATCCTTAGTGGTCATTCCAGCGACACCGATTCCACCACGATTTTGCATCTTGAACTCATCAGGACTCATTCTCTTGATGTATCCATTCTTTGTCAAAGCGATGAGTATAGACTTATCGGCAATCAAGTCTTCATCTTCTTCACTTGTGACGATATCAGAAATCTCTGTTCTTCTATCATCACCGAACTTATCAGAAATTTCCTGCATTTCTTTCATTAAAACAGAATCTAGATATGCAGCATCAGAAAGGATGTGATTGTATTCGAGCATATCCTTTTCATGACCGGCTTTTTCATCTGAAAGCTTATCTCTTTCAAGTCCAGTTAATTTTCTCAAAGTCATGTCGAGAATAGCTTTTACTTGTTCATCATCAAAGTTAAATCTCTCTTTCAATTTGATGCTGGCTTCTTCTTGAGTTTTGGATCCACGTATCAAAGAGACTACTTCATCGACATTGTCACAAGCTTCAATCAATCCATCCAAAATATGATTTCTTGCTTTAGCTTTATCTAAGTCGAATACAGTTCTACGTCTCACTACTTCTCTTTGGAACTCTATATATAATTCCAAAGCTTGTTTCATATTCAAAACACGAGGTGTTCCTCTATCCAAAGCCAACATATTGACTGGGAATGAAGATTGAAGCTTTGTATATTTGAATAAATGATTCAAAACTATATCGACATTGGCATTTTTCTTCAATTCGATAGTGAACTTAGTTCCAGTCTTTTCATCGGAATAGTCTGCAATGCTTTGAATGTCTTCCAAAGTCTTATTTGCACATAATTCCATAATGGATTTAGCCAACAATTTCTTATTGACCATATATGGAACTTCAGTGAAAACTATAGATGTACGACCATCTTTATTTTGCTCTAAATGATAACGTCCTCTGACTTTGACATTACCGGATCCTGTTTCGAAGTAATGTTTGATTCCACTTCTTCCACAGATAATTCCACCACCTGGAAAATCAGGTCCTTTGATGTATTCCATCAAATCGACAGGTTCCAATGAAGGATTCTTCATCAAAGCAATAATAGCATTGAATGTCTCTCTCAAGTTATGAGATGGGATATTGGTCGCCATTCCGACAGCAATTCCTTGACTTCCGTTAATTATCAAATTAGGAATTCTAGCAGGCAATACTACTGGTTCTTGTCCGTCTCCATCATAAGTGTCGACAAAGTCGACTGTATTCTTATACATATCACGGACCATCTGAAGCGACAACTTGTTGAGTCTTGCCTCAGTGTAACGGTAAGCAGCTGGATCATCACCATCTTGTGAACCATAGTTTCCATGTCCTTGAACCAACATGTAACGAACAGCGAAGTCCTGTGCTAGACGAGCCATAGCTTCATAAATAGAGCTATCACCATGTGGGTGATATTTACCCATGACGTCTCCGACGATACGAGCTGATTTCTTAAAAGGCTTATCCGGCCACATACCCATAGTAGCCATGCCGTAGATGATACGACGTGTAACAGGCTTCAAACCATCTCTAACATCAGGAAGAGCACGAGCAGTAATAGTACTCATAGCATAATCGAGGAATGATGTTTTGACTTGGTCATCCAAAGGTGCATCTTCCAATCCACCTTGAATGCCTTCGACTACGCCTTCAAGACCTTTTCCTTTAACTTTACTAACCTTCTCTTCTTCCTCTTCTCGATCATCGTTCATAGCCTTCGACATTTCTGAATCGATATCTTCAGGAGAAAGTGTATCTTCTTCGTCTTCGATATCTTTCTTATCTTTATTTTCTTCTGCCATATTTATCTCCTTTCTATCGACTAAATATCGAGGTTCTTAACAAACTTTGCATTGGCTGTGATAAATTCCTTACGAGGTTCAACAGATTCACCCATCAAATCGGTAAGAGCGTTATTCGCAGCTTCTGCATCTTCGACAGAGACTTGTTTCAACTTTCTAGCACCACGAATCATAGTGGTCTGAGCCAATTCAGAAGGATTCATTTCACCTAATCCTTTGTAACGATTCAATGTATATCTAGCATTTTCAGGCAAATGTTTCTTCAATTCAGGAAGTTCTTCTTCACGGAAACAATAGTAATTGTGTCCTTGATATCCAAGCTTATATAGAGGAGGAACAGCGATATAGACGTGTCCGCTCTCCACCAAAGGTTTCATAAATCTATAGAAGAATGTCAACAACAATATTTGAATATGAGATCCGTCGACGTCAGCATCGGTCATGATGATAACTTTGTCATACTTAATCTTGGTTATATCAAAATGCTCTCCAGATCCTGCGCCAATGCATTGAATCATGTTCATGATTTCAGCATTCTTTTCAATACGCATGACCTGAGCTTTTTCTACATTGAGAATCTTACCTCTCAAAGGAAGAATAGCTTGGGTCTTAGCGTCTCTTCCCTTCTTAGCGGAACCTCCTGCAGAGTTTCCCTCAACGATGAATAATTCTCTTTCTTTAGGGTCTTTGGATACACAATCGGCCAATTTATCGGGCAACGATCCAAATCCCATAGATTTCATCTGAGCGTTCTTTCTCGCTTTCTCAGCGGCTTTTCTACCTTTATAGGCAGTCAATGAGCGATCGAAGAACAACTTTCCTTCCTTAGGATGCTCCAAAAGCCAGGTTTTAAGGTTATCGCCGACAATAGATGAAGCGTCTTTTCTAACTTCACTGTTGCCAAGCTTTCCTTTTGTCTGTCCTTCGTACTCAGGATCTGGATGCTTAACAGACAAAACGACGGTCAAGCCTTCACTCAAATCATCGAAGCTGAAGTTTTCATCGCTATCTTTTAACCAGCCTTTATATTTATAAAAAGAATTCAATTCACGTCCTAAAGCTAAACGGAAACCTTCTACATGTGTTCCACCTTCAGGTGTATTGATATTATTGCAGAATGAACGAATGTTGAATAAAGAGCTTCTAGTAGGCTGTAAAGCACATTCTACGAACACCCCATCCTCAGCACGTCCCTCGAAATAAGGAATTTCTTCGAATAAAGGATTTCTTCCTTGGTTGATATAAGAAACATATTCTTTGATACCACCATCATATTTGAAATCATCTCTTGCGATATCGTTAGGATTTCTTAAATCTTCAAGAGATAATTCGAGTCCTTTATTTAAGAAGGCTGTTTGTCTAAGACGATCACGAATGGTCGAGTAGTTATAGACCGTAGTTTCTTTGAAAATTGTAGGATCTGGTGAGAATTCAACATCTGTTCCCGTCTTTTCCAATGGGCAGTCTCCGATGATTTCAAGTCCATTAGATACGACATGTCCACCATTTTCAAATCTAATTTGATGAATCTTTCCACCACGATAGACAGTGACAGTCAATTTTGTAGACAAAGCGTTGACAACTTTAGCACCGACACCATGAAGACCTCCAGATACCTTATATCCAGTCCCACCTTCAAATTTTCCACCGGCGTGAAGATCAGTGTATGTAGTTTCGACAGCACTCTTTCCTGTAGCTTTGACTATATCACAAGGAATACCACGTCCATCATCAGTTACTTTAATGCTGTTTCCAGGAAGAATAGAAACATGGATGTGATGGCAATATCCGGCCAAAGCTTCATCAACTGCGTTATCTACAATTTCTCTAACGAGAAGGTGAAGTCCTCTAGATGAAGTGGATCCGATATACATACCAGGACGTTCACGAACAGGCTCCAATCCCTTTAAGACCTTAATATCATCAGCTGTATAGTCTCTCTTAGCTCTGATGGCTTCCTGCTCTTGTTGAGCAGTAACATTTTCGAATTTGACTTCTTCTGAGGAAAAATCTTCAGGTTTGGTCTCATCGATAACCTTCATAGTCTCCTCGGTCTTTTCTTTCATTCCAGGAGCTTGCCTAGATAATTTTGCTATCTTAGCCTGAACCTTTTCCTTCTCCTTGGCTGAGATTTCAGTTTCAATAGCTGTAGTATCCTTAGTTATCTCGATAACATTTCCATCGGCACCTTTTACTACAGTCTTAACTGCAACTGTAGGATCTTCTTTTCTCTCCTTCTCTAATTCGTCTTTGTTAGCCATTTTATTGACCTCCTTTTTCTTCATCTACAACATCAGACTTTATTTCTATAACATTCACCTTTTCAGCATCCTCATCCAAACTGGAGCCTGAGAGGAGAACTTGTTGAAATCCTTGTATCGTATCTAATAATTTTTTCTGCTTCTCAGTATCCAAATCAGACATCACATCATCGAGAACCAATATTGGATCCTCGCCTCTCTTCTCTTTAATCATTTCAGCCAGCGATAGAGTCACCGAAAGAGAAGCTAATCTATTTTGACCTTGAGACCCGTACGAGCCTAGAGGTTTGTCATCCAAGTAAGCCACCAGGTCATCTCTATGGGGACCGATCATAGTCATCCTATGAATTCTCTCATATGATTTCTTTCTATCATATTGAGCAATCATCTTTCTCGTATAGGTCTCCATATCGTCATCCACTATGGTGTTAGTTCTATAAGTGAATCTCAACTTAGAAGAGCTACCGAACAACTGCTGAAAGTATTTGTCTCCTTTAACACCCAATTCTTTTATCAAAGAAAGCCTACTTTGAACTAAAGGAAAACTAACCCTTATAAGTTCATTAGTCAGCACACCAACAATTTCATCATCTGCCATAGTGACGAGAGCTTGATTTCTCTCTCTCAGCACTTTTCTATATCTTTGAAGGCTATACAAATATTTAGAATCTATGGAGCTCAATGTTTCATCCATCAATTTTCTTCTCTCCGATGGTTCGTCTTTAAAAAGAAACACTGATTTAGGTTCAAACACCATGGTTAAGACAGTTCCAACAAAAGAAGATAATGTCTTAGCTTTCTTTCCATCCACTTTTATTTGCTTGCCTGAAGTAGTAAGAGTGGCTTCTACTTGTTTAGAATATTTTTCACTCTCACAAGTAAATATGCCCTTTACATATGCTTTAGAACAAGAGTTTCTAATCAAATCTCTATCTGGAGATTTTCTAAAAGATCTAGCGAAAGAAAGATAAGATATAGCTTCCAATAGATTTGTCTTTCCACAGCCGTTTTGACCAGTGATGAAATTCAACCCAGGTTTCAACTGATAAGAAGCTTCTTGAAAGTTTCTCCAGTCTTTAACTTGAATAGAATCTATCTTCATTGAATAACTTTGATAACTAAGTCTTCTACTGTAACAGTATCACCTTTTCGAATCTTAGCACCTCTACGATTTTCGGAATGGTCATTGACTTTAACAGGGTTTTCCGCTAAATAAACTTTAGCTTGTCCACCCTTCTCAAGAACACCGAAAATTTTCAAAATTTGTTCGAGTTTTATATACTCACCTTTAAGTTGAAATTCTTTCTCCATAAGAATTTTAGCCTCCTAAAAATCATGCTTAAAAAGCACGTATATATTATAATATATATAATAATAATTATATATATAAAGATTAGCTACTTTCATTAATATAAGTCTTTATTTTTATTGTTTACATAAAACAAAAACAGAACTATGAGTCTATTCAAATATGCGACAAAATCAGGAGTTAAAGTCTTAATTCCTATAATAAACTATTAGAGAGAAACTCTCTAAAACAAAATGGGGGATTTACAAGATGGAAATTGATGCTTTATCGATATATATGACATTTACAACATTCATAGTTGAATTATGGAAACATCATAAGTTGACTTTTAGACAAATAGCCACAGAAACAGACCCTAGTATGATTCAAGGACAAATATCGTTGGATCTAGCCTACGAAGAGGAGTTCTCCCAAATCATTCTTCCTTACAACACCAAGGAATATACAATCGACCAGGCTAAAGAGATCTTGATGAAATATGCGTCCATATATCCGGAAGTAGTAAAGCATATGAAAGAGTACAAGAAGATGGTCGATGGGGATTTGGAATCCACCATCTCTGAAATCCAATCTTCCGATCTCTACAAAGAGAAGAAGCCTTATGAAAAGGAACTATACGGGGATTTCGATTAAAGCTCATCAAAGGAGTAATAAAATGAAAATAGATGCAACCTTAATATTTCTAACATTTACGAAGTTTATCTATAGAATGTGGGAGAAACATCCTCGTGTTTTTCTTCAATTAGCGGATGAAACAGATCCTGAGTTATTAGGCGATGGTCTTTTATTAGACCTAGCCTACGAAGAGGAGTTCTCCCAAGTCATTCTTCCTTACAACACCAAGGAATATACAATCGACCAGGCTAAAGAGATTCTAATGAAGTATGCATCCATCTATCCGGAAGTAGTAAAGCATATGAAAGAGTACAAGAAGATGGTCGACAACGATTTAGAATCCACCATCTCTGAAATTCAATCTTCCAATCTCTACAAAGAGAAGAAGCCTTATGAGAAAGAGCTCTACGGAAACTTCAATTAACTATTAATAATAAGACAATTTAATAAATTGTTTTAAGTTGTTAATTTAAGAATTGTTTGATTTAATTTAAAAAGCTATGCACTTGGCATAGCTTTTATATTTACTTAAACAATTTCTTGAATGAAGCTTCTTTAGAAGGCTTGATAGATTGAGATACAGCTTCTTTTTCGGTTGAATCAATTTCGACTTCAGCCACATTAGCTGCAGCTTCTTCCAAAGTTTTACCTTGTTTTAATTGAGCTTTCATCTGCTCTTCGACCTTGGCATCATATGCTTCCTTCTCGGCATTGACGATGTCATCATGCTTCATCTCTTCCTTATATTTTGCTATTTCTTCAGAGTTAGCTAACACCCAGTGACCAGGAACAATCTCTTGGAATGTAGGCTTCTCTTTAGAATAGTCATGCATAGTCTTAGGATCATATTTGATTCTATTTCTATGTCTTTCTAATAAAGGATCAGGACGAGGAATAGCGGAAAGCAAAGACTTTGTATAAGGATGCAAAGGATGTTTAAATAACTCATCGGATGAAGCTAATTCGACCATATCACCGAAATACATGACTGCGATTGTATCGCAGAAGTATTTAACGACTGATAAATCGTGAGCGATGAACATAATTGAGAGATTTCTCTTAACCTTCAATTCATTAAGCAAATTGATAATCTGAGCACGAATGGAGACATCCAAAGCTGAGATTGGCTCATCACACAACAAGAGCTGAGGTTCCATAACCAAAGCACGAGCAATTCCGATACGCTGACGCTGACCACCAGAGAATTCATGTGGATAACGAGAACAAAAATCAGGAATCAATCCGACTTCTTCCAAAGCCTCTACAACCTTCTCGTGATTCTTCTTTTTATTATGAGAACCCTTAATCTTCAATCCTTCCTGAATGATGTCTTCGACAGTCATTCTAGGATCCAATGAATCGATAGGATCCTGGAAGATCATTTGGATTTCGCTCATCAAGTGTTTATCGACATGAGTGTTATCGTAATGAATTTGTCTAATTCTAGCTTTTTGCTCAATCTTAGTGTTTGCAATAAATTTCTTAATCTTAGAGATTTGCTCATCCTTTTCAGCTTTGCTGAGACTAGAATCAGCTTTGATTTCTTTAATCTTAGCTTCACCTTTAATCTTGGACCATTTAATCTCCTTACGATTCCATCTATCACCGGCTGCAATTCTGACACCTTTATAATAAATAGAACCAGAAGTTATTTGTTCCAAACGGATGATAGATCTTCCTGTGGTTGATTTACCACATCCAGATTCACCGACCAATCCAAAGACTTCACCTTTATGAATTTGGAAATTTGTGTTATGAACAGCCTTCAAATAGAACTTATGTCCCATCTTTCCCATTGGGAAGAAGACTTTCAAATGGTTGACTGAAAGGATAACATTGTTATCAGTATATTCAGGCTTTACTTTAACATGTCCTTTATGAACAGGAATCTCGAGCTTGGATTCATCAAAACTATGCTCTCCATCATCTTCAGTCATCACGCTTTTTACAACTCTGCTTCCACCAGAAGCAGTATCCAAAGAGTTGGAATTGAGATCTTGAATAGCTTTCTCACTTGGAGAAATACTATCTTTTTTATTTTCCACGTCGCTCATATTCTTCCTCCTTTTCCAAAGCCTTTGCAATACGAGTTGTCACGATTGCAGGTGGCTCAACCTTAGGTGCTCCTTCATAGAGTAACCAAGTGGCAGCAAAGTGTGTTGGTGACACTTGATAGAAAGGAGGTTCGTATTTGTAATCGAGTCCGATAGCGTATTTGTTTCTATCAGCAAACGCATCTCCCACAGGTGGATTGACAAGGTTAGGAGGTGTTCCAGGAATTGCATCAAGCTTTTCTTTAGAATCTACATCAGGAATAGATGAGAGCAAAGCCCATGTATAAGGATGCTTAGGTTCGTAGAATATCTCACAAACCTTTCCTATTTCAACAATCTTACCAGCATACATGACCGCAATTCTATCAGCCATTCTAGCAACAACACCCATATCATGTGTGATGAATATGACCGACATATGACGCTCAGCTTTGATCTTGTTAATCAAGTCGAGAATCTGCGCTTGAATGGTGACATCCAAAGCAGTTGTAGGTTCATCACAAATCAAAATTTCAGGGTTAGCAGTCAATGCGATAGCGATGACTATACGCTGACGCATACCACCAGAGAATTCAAACGGATATTGCTTGAATCTCTCTTCAGGTTGAGAAATTCCAACTTCCTTCATGACCTTCAAAGCCATTTCTTTAGCTTGAGCTTTAGAAATCTTTGTATGGCTTTCAAAGTCATACTTTATCTTCTTAATTTCAGCATCGATTTCAGCAATCTGTTTATTCTTTTCTTCTTGAGATAAAGAAGATTTATTTATCTCAGACTTCTTTACTTCACATTCTTTGATAGAAGCGTCTCTCTTCTTAACAAGTTCTGCCTTGCATTGCTTTGTAGCTTTTTTAGCTTCTTTCTTCTTGTTTTCCAAAGCTTTCTTAAGGCCGGGTTCTATATCTTTGAAATGTTGCTTTGCTTCGGCAATCTTAGTTTTATTATTAGCCTTGATTTCTTTATACTTAGCATTGATTTCAGATTCTCTTTGTTTTCTATATTCAGCGATTTCCTTATCAGATTTTCCGTCTTTCTTAAGGTTATAGAGAACATCATCAAGTTTGCTCAACTCATCTGTTCTATAGAAATCAGGCTCACTCTTCAACTGATAAATCGTATAGTCTCTAACAGTGATAGCATTCTTATATGCTGTATGTTCTTTAGAAATATAATTCTCGAAGTATCTCTTCAAAACATTTCTATTGACCATTGTAGTCTCAACGATTTGAGGACCGATCTTCATGATAGGATTCAAAGCAGAAAGAGGATCTTGGAAGATCATTCCAATCTTGTTTCCACGAATTCTATGGAATTCATCTTCAGAAATCTTCGTCATATCCTCACCTTGGAACATGACACTACCACCTTCGATGATAGCTTCCTTAGATAGAATTCCCATCAAGGTCTTACATGTAGCACTCTTACCAGATCCTGATTCACCGACGATACAAAGAGTCTCTTCTCTATGTAAATCAAATGAGACTCCTCTGACAGCATGAACGATACCAGTATCAGTCTTAAATGAAACTCTCAAATCATTGACTGAAAGGACGACAGGAGATTTGGAATAATCGATTCTATCGTATTTATTAAAATCTATTGCCATTTTTAAGCTCCTTTCGTCGATGGGTTGAATGCATCTCTCAAACCTTGTCCAAACAATTCAAATGATATCATCAACAAAGCGATGATAATTGAAGGCCAGAGAATCAAGAGAGGATCAGTCAATAAGTATGCTTGGTTATCGCTCAATATTCTTCCTAATGAAGTGATATCGGTGAATCCCAATCCCAAGTAAGCTAATCCAGCTTCAGAGTAAATAATAGAAGGAATCATCAAGACTGTAGAAGTGATGATTGTACCCATACCATTAGGCAGGATATGACGGAAGATAAGTCTTCCATCAGTAGCACCCAAGGATCTACTAGCTAAGACGTATTCTCTTCGCTTAAATCTATAGAACTGTGTTCTCGTAATACCCGAGACACCAATCCAACCGCTGAAACACATACCGAAGATGAATATGAACCAGTTTCTACCAAAGACGATCAAGAACAAAGTCAAGAGAACCATTAAAGGAACACCGCTGATGATATCGACGATACGTTCCATGATGATATCGACTGCTCCTCCGAAGTATCCAGAAATAGAACCCCAAATCAAACCGAAGATAAAGCAGAAGATAAAGACACAGACAGCCATTCCTAAAGAATACAAGGTACCAGTAGCTGTGACCTTCAACAAGTCATAACCCTTCTTATCTGTTCCTAGAATATGGATAGGATAAGATGAATATCCAAGCTTCTTCCATTTAGTCATAGTCACATAGAATTCAACCGTGTTGACCTTACCGGAAGTAGCTTTGACAATGATAGGATTGTCATCGATGATGAAAGGAACTTCACCATCCTTCAAGATATCGATATAAACTCTTTGGCCATTCTTTTTCGAGAAAGCCTTAGTGAATTCATCGACAGTCATATTTTTCAAATCAACCAATTTAGTTTTAGCTTCATCAGTATAAATCTTAATAGCATCGTCATCAGCCAAAGCCTTCAAATCGGTAGATCCAATCAACTGATTCTCAAGATTTCCATATGAATCTTCATATGTATCGAAACGGAATGTCACTTTGGTAACAGTAGCCATATAAAGACCACCCAAAGTATTTCCAGCGACGTTCCAAATACCTTTGCCATCAGTTCTGAGCAACATATCGTTAGCTGAATCGAAATTGAAGTCGGCAGCGACAAAGTTAGTATCATTAGTCGTCATGCTAGCCTTACGCAAATAGATAGCATAATCTCCACTTTGAGCTCTAAGCACCAAATTAGCATTTGCAAAGGATTTTCCTTGCAATGCTGAATAGGAGTTCAAATTTAAAGCTAAGTCTTCACCAAAGTTAGTTAAACCAGTTGCTACAGAAGTTTCAATTCTATTTCCATCGACAACTTGGCTCAAATAGACATCATAAGTAGGCTTGGTGGCATTGTACTTTTCTTCCTTATGACCGGTGACTTCATCGGTCAAAGTGTAAGTCAATGTATATTCATAGTTAGTAAAATCAAAATTATAGGCAGGAGACTCGATTCTTCCAGCGTTCTCAATATTAGAACGAGCTGCTAAATACCCGCCATCAGTAGCAAATCTAGATGCATTAGTGATAGGAGCATCATAAGTGAACTTTGCTGTATCTTCGAGATAGGCATTTCTATTGATAGGTTCACCAGTGATCAAATCGACAGGAATTTTATTTTCAGTGTCGTAGATATAATTGTCTTTCCAAACGCATCCATCCCACCATCCAGTTCCCTTAGGGAAGAGTTTGGCAGCCAAGCCAATTTCACTAGCGTTAGCACTAGTAATGTTGTACTCAGGCATAGAGACAGAGATGATAGCAGATCCCAAAATTATCAATGCTATGATAATAAATCCAAAGACAGAAATCTTGTTCTTTATAAAACGATGAAGAATATCCTTGAAATAAGTAGTAGTCTTACCTTTCAAGTCGACATCGTGCATCTTTTTCTCAGTGTGAACTAATTTCAAATCCTCAGGGAGAATTTCAACTGCATGCTCGACATGCGAGCTATCTGTATATGAATATTTATTAGTTTCCATATCACTTCTTTGCTCCCATACGTATACGAGGATCCAAGAATCCATAAGATAGATCCAAAACGACTGCAGCCATCAAACTGATAGTTGTGAACACTGCCATATCGACCATCAACAAGTTGTAATCCAATCCATTGATAGCAGTGATGAACAAGTTACCGATACCAGGAATGTTGTACATACCTTCCAAGATTGCTGATCCACCTAAGACTGAAATGAATTCAGCCAAGATTGAAGGAAGGACAGGAACCATGGCGTTACGCATAGCGTGTCTAATGACTGATTGAGTCTTGGTCAAACCTTTAGTTCTAGCCAAGAGCAAGTAATCAGAAGACATGACTTCGACCAATTCACCACGTACAAAACGTCCATATCCAGCGATAGATCCTAAAGAACTAGCTAAGACAGGAATGACATATCCCAAAACTCTAGTCTCCAAGGGTGCTTCTATAGCAGGCCAAGAAGAAGGCAAAACTTTTTGGAATATGAGCAAAAGCAAAGAAATCAAAACGAAGGAAGGCAAAGAAACAACAGCGATAATTCCTACTGTGATAGCCTTATCGGTGAATGTTCCTTTCTTCAAGGCAGCTAATACACCCAAAGCGATTCCCAAAGGAACAGACAAAACTAATGCCACAGCATTAATCTTGACTGTAACAGGCAATTTTTCAGCAATCAACTGAATAGCAGGTGTATTGACACGAACTGAGGAAGACACACCCCAATCCCACTTTGTAACAACGTTTGTAAGCCAAGCCCAATATTGCTCAATGGCAGGTTTAATATAGTAATAGTGAGTCACAGCAGAACCATCGACATATGTGAAAGTATACTTTCCATATTGTGTTAGTTCCGTGTTCGAAACTATGAAGAAACCTTTATCCACTTGGTCATTATAGTATGCCACTTGATCACTGATCATTCCGCTAGGGGATGCTGGTGGTATGAGTGTGAAGACTATAAACGTTAATGAAATAATTATGAATGCCGTAACTAAAGCTAGCAGCACGCGTTTGATAACATACTTAGTCATTTTCAACTCCTTTAACTTCAATATTATCTAACAAATAGAACGGCAAGAAAATAGTTTCTTGCCGTTCTAAAAACTAAACCACAATAATATTAGTAAACAATTGAATTAAATCAATTTTATTCAGCTTTTGCAGCACCAATAAATGTGTAAGTGTTATTCAAAGTAGCAATAGATTCAAATCCACCGAACTCCATATTAACAGTGAAGTAAGCATTCATAGCAATATTACGACCGATACTACCATCGTTGATATTGTTAGCTGCTTCTCTTTGTGCTTTCTCAGACTTTTCGGAATTAGGATCTATAGTACCATCGCTCTTCTTAACAACATTAGCCCAATAATAGAGGCTCTTTATATCCAAAGTAGCAGTGATTGCTGTGTCAGTTTGAGTGAAGATAACCTTTGAATCCTTGTCAGGATCAGACTCATCCTTCTCTTTAACCAAGTCTACAACGAATGAATATATAGTTTCATCACTTCCATAGAAGGTGATAGCTACCTGGAATGAATTGATAGTCATATGGGCAGCTGTTTGCAAATCTTTATCGACATCAAAGTATAAATCGAATTTAAGTGCACTCAAATCACCGGTAAGATTATCGAATGTTTGAACGAATCCAGACTTCTTATCATTGTAGATGTAAGGAAGTGTGACCTTTCCATCCTTGACGGTAACACCATAAACAGCAGATTCCCACAAAGCATCGAATGACCAAGATTTTCCTTCATAGATCAAGCTCTTTCCATCATTGACTGAAGTATCAGCACCCCAGTTCAAAGTAAATCCGGAAGAGTTGTCTGACTTCATAACTTCCATCATTCCAAGAGGATTATAGTTCATACCAGTCAATGATCCGAAAGCGAAATCAAACTTACCTTCTCCGATAGGAGTGTAGACATCACCCTTGTTAGAAGCGACTTCGTTCTTAATTACCAAAGTCAAGGGGTTTGCAGCATTGACTTTCTTAGCTGCATCGTTGAAGGCGTTGACAATATCACCTGTGACTGAAGCTCCAAACTCATCGATATTAGCTTGGCTCATCCAAAGTGAGGTCAAAGTAATCTTGTCTCCAGCCTTATATGTTCCATCTGCTAACAAAGTGTTAATTGCTTTAGTGAACAATGTTGCAGCAGCTTCACTGTTGTATCCATAAGTTTCAGGATAATATTCAGCGACTGCATCCTTATGAGCTTGAGTTGTATTGTAAACAACCTTCTTTTGAGGATCAATATAGTATGCATCTGAGAAAAACTCATATGCAGGTGACATACCTGAAGCAGTAGCAGCTTTCTGACGGTCTATAGCAAAGAAACAGCCATCGAGGAAGTCAGAGTTGCTCATGACAGGCTTGACATTCCACATATCAGAAGCTTGAGAATGTTGCTTGATTGTTCCTTGAGGTCCAAACAACTTGTTCCATGTATCTTGAGTACAAGCGTTGACGGAAAGCTTCCAGTTTGAAGTACCCGGAGTCTCAATCATGTTTCCATTCTTATCAAGTCCTGAATTGTATTCACTTGTATTTCCAGGCTTAGATGAAGAATCCAAAGATCCATTTCCATTAGTGAATTGCTTTACTCCCCAGTATTGGTCATTTTGTGCTTGGGTAGTAATACGCATACAAACACCAGGAATTCTATATGTAGATTTATCGTTTTTACGTTCAAACCATTCATCATTACGTGTGAAGATAACCTTGCTGCTATCGTTCCACTCAGTGAGGACATAAGGTCCAACAGAAAGAATAGAGTCGATGATTTCGCTGCCATTAGTTCCGTTAGGGGCACCATATTGCTTAGGATTGAAGGATTTTCCTTTTGCACCACCACCAGTGGTAGGATCAAGTCCAGTAACTTCTCCGTAGAATTCAGGATTGATAGGTTCAATGTTAGCATCAGCAATTTGATACATAGCATTGAAACGATCACAAGGAACGTTGTAAGTTACATCGACAAAATATGCACCAGCTTCAGAATCGTATCCAGCTTGATATCCGACATCTTTCCAGTTTGAATCGTTATCGGTTATTTCATGTGTGGAATCATTATGAGATCCAGCTACAGGTCCAATATTCTTAGTCTTGTTGTAGTAAGAAGCAGCACCTTTAATTTCGTTAGTTCCGGAGGTATATGAGGAAGAACGATAATAGGCATCCTTCTGGTTGAGCAAAACCTTCATAGCGAAGACGTAGTCTTCAACATTGACACCTTTGCCGTTATACTTAGATCTCTTAGTACTAGCAGTAGCATATTTCAAGCCATCTTCACCGGTCTTGACATAAATACGCCACTTGGAGTGAAGTCCGTTTCCGGAGTCAGAAACACTCAAAGTGTTTCCTTTGTCATCGACGGCTAGAGGCTTTCCGTCAGAGTTCTTGGATGTACTCTTAGCCAAAACAGGATACCACTCAAAATCATTCGTGTATCTAGGATCAGACTCAGTTGAGTTTTTAGCCTTGACAAGCTTTAAATCATAGAATGCAGAGGAGATATAACCGTAGAAATTAGAGATACGAGTATCATTTCCGTCCATGCCGTTGATTTTAGTAGGACATTGAGTATCGAAGGTCTGCAAATAGTTGTGATAAGCACTGAAACCATCAGGATCATCAAAAGCTACAGAGCTATCCAAAGCACCCTCCTTCAAAAGTCCAGTTCCATATCCTTGAACATAACCCAAGCTCTTTCCGTTAGCATCCTTAGGAAGTTGAACACGTTTGTGGTAATAAGTGCTGCTAGAGTCACTCAAAACAGGAATACCAGTAAGCTTTGTATCCATGGCATACTTTTCGAGTTGGCCGAGAATATTAGCTTTAGCTTCGGCATCAGTAACATAAGATGCACCACCAGTATATCCTTCAGTAACATCACCAGAAGGTTGAGTGTTTCCACCCGTGTTACCATTTCCACTATTAGTGGAAGGGTCAGATTTACAGTTAGCGAGACAGAAAACTCCTAACAGCAAAGTAAGTAACCCAGCTTTGTATTTAGTTTTCATATTAAAACCTCCATGACTGCAGGAGATATTTTGAATTATTTTTCCCATATCAAAATTTCCTCCTGCAAAAGTCTTGATTATTATAAAATCCTACTAATTAATGTCAACCTTAATAATTGGTTATTTTTCTTTTTTTTGGGTTTTTATAGTTTTCCTAGGCTACAGACACTTTAAAAAGAGAATAACAAACCACAGCAACTATAAGCCAAATTCCAGCCATAATCAAATAAGCCATAAAAGGCCATTTACCGTCCTCAGATAAACCTCTTCTCTCTTTCATATATTCGACATAATCACCATAGCTACCTCTATATTGTCTTGTGACAAAACTAAAAGTCACCATGACAGCATAACCCATACCATCAAAATAGCCTTTTCTATTAAAGAAAGAGCAAAAAGCAAAGCAAAGCATAATGGCTAAGTTTCCAAAGGAAGCATTAGAAGCAATCAATAAATTTCTTCCTTCTAAAAAATAGCACAGCAAAAAGATTAACAGAGTTATGAATATACTTATTCCGATCCTAACCCAAAAATATGGTCCGAAAATTTTATCTCTAGGATCATCTTCCCCATGGAAGTTAATTCTTTCATAATCATTATTTTTCTTTTTCATACTTTATTAACATACAATTTTTCAATAATAAAAACCACTGGTATAAACCAGTGGCTTTATAAAACTAACAAATGATTAGTAATGGATTACGAAGCTTGATACTCTGGCAGGAAGCTTGATAGTCAACTGACCAGAAGCCTTGTCATAAATGTAGTTAGAAGCATCAATCTCAGTGTAGACATCTTGTTTGTTTCTAGTAGTGATACCTTCAATCTTCTTGATTTCAGTTCCAGCAGGAAGATGGACTATAGCACCATGGTTAGATGAAGAAGTAAAGGCAGTATAAGTCTTTCCATTCTTTCCTAAAACAGTCATATTGAATCTGATCGTAGAAGCTTTATCATCGATTTGTGTCTGGAAGGAGAACATCTCGATGTTATCCAACTTGTTACCGATCAAACCATAGTTTCCATCACCCTTTGTGTCGATTAAGAATTCAGTAGATTGACCATCTTGACCGACAGCAGTTCCACGGACATATCCGTTTACTATAGCAGATGTAGGTACCAAGACATAACGTGTGATTTCAGTAGAAGACTTGTAATTTACAACTGAAGCAACAGAAGAAGTCTGGTCATTTTTATCGTTAGCAGGAAAACGGACATACTTAGTATCATCAGAGACATATATCACCAAGAAGTTACCGAGTCTTCCATAACTTCTAATGGTAGGATTAGAAGTCTTTTCAGGAACTGTGACTTTAACAGACTTTGTTTGGGTTATGTTCTCAGTAGAAGTAGAGGACTTCTTAGCAAATAGTTTGTAGTCAAATTGCAATGTATAATCACCAGCAGACAAAGAATCCCCAGAAGCATCCTTCATAGGTATTGCGACTGTAGCCATAGCTACATAATATCCAGAAGAGATGAATGACTCAGTGACGAAGGATTTCAATAATTGATATCCGTTGTTAGCAGGATCATCATTCTTAAGCATATCTTCATCATCATTGCTATCGTCGCTAGAAGAATAGATGTAATCTCTCAACCAACCAGTTTGAAGTGTTTTTCCAGAAGCATCCTTCAAAGTAACCTTTCCGTTGTAGCAGGAACGATTCATGAATTGCTTGATGACCAACAAATCAGACTTTCCTTCAACACCGGCATAGACTCCATCATGCTTGCCTTCTTCGAACAATTCGCCATCAGTATCAGTTCCAAGCTTAGCAAAGTTGAAGTCTTCCAAAGTCTTAGATCCAGCTGCAATCTTATTCAAATGATCATTTACGTTATATGTATCCAAAGAACCATCATCTTTCAAATACGAGCTATAGTCGGTACCATAGATTTGTGATCCGAAGTCAGCATTAGGCTTTCCTCCAGAGATGTTATGAGCGACTGAAGCCATGACATCAGAATTCAATGTGGAATCATCAGTTCTCTCAAAATCGAACTTTTCAGCTGCACTAGCCTTTGAATAATCTCCGTAGAACTTAATATAAGGAATACGAAGTGTAGTATCAGTCGAAGCGTTACTAGCAGTAGTGCCGGTAGGTTCTAATACGACATAACCTTCCAAATAAGTACCATCGGAATAATACTCATTAACATAGTCGGCCAAGTAAGGATCTTTGCTGTAATCCTTTTGAACATTCAAGAGACTATCGCCAGGTTGAACAGTAACTGATTTAATAGTATCGAATGCGACCATATGGTCGTCGGTGGATTGCATATAAGTTGTAGGCAATCCTTTAGCCAACATACTTGTATCAATACCAGAAGTCTCGATATCGGAACCCAAGATTCCGAGACGTGCTTCAGGAACTGCAACATACAATTTGACATCATAAGTCTGAGCTGTCTCAGTCTCGTTATGAGTGATGAAGGTCAAATCGATATTGGCATCGTTATCTCCATCCTTATATCCAAGTTGGATCTTAGCACTTCCATCGCCTTTAATATTAGAAGCAGTGGAATCACCAGCTTGGCTTTCCAACCAAACCTTGTTGTTCAAAGCTCCTTCGACGTTGATCATACCAGCACCGGATCTTCTAGGTGAAGCATAGTTATATTCTTCTGAATTCTCAGCGTAATCTTCTTTACCTGTTAAAGTAGAAGCTTTCTTGCTGTCCCAAGCACCACCAATGTTCTTGTCGATTACTTGTCCGTTATCATCCAAAGCCTTCTTTGTACGAGAAGAAGAGATTTGGAGCAAGGAGTCATCGTGCAAAGGAGTTGCAGTAGACTCGATACGAGCCATGATATGATCTGTATAGGCTTGTTTCTCTTCATCGGTAGTTCCAGGATTGTTAGATAACAAGGTAGCCATAGCTCCAGAGAAATTAGGAGTTGCCATGGATGTTCCAGACATTGTTCCATACTCACCGTTGATAGCACCTAAGATATCAGTTCCAGGAGCTGTAATATCAGGGTTGAAATTAAGGTTGGTAGCAGGACCATCGGATGAGAAGTAAGACATCATCTTAGCACTGTCATTATCCTCGAGTTTACCATTCTTATCATAAGAGACTTTACCTTCACTGGTTCCGGCAGAACCGAAGGTTTGTTGTCCAGAAGTCTTAGGAACACTGACGACAGGAATTGTAATAGGCTCAGTAGCACCAGTTGTAAGGTTGAATCTTCCACCATCCTCAGCTTGGTTGTTGACGATGATCAAAGCCTTAGCACCAAAGTGTTGTGCATTAGTAGCTTTCTCGACAAATGAGATATCACCACGGTTTACAACTGCGATTGTAGGTTCTTCGAATCTTGTCTTTCCTTGAAGAATATTGTTGTATTCAGACTCTTCACCAGCTCCACCAATATATATATACTTATATTCAGTGGTAGATTCGAACAAATTATCAATAGGATAATCAGTATTTTGATCGGTGAATGAAGTGCTTCTATTTCCAACAATCAACTTCTTATGGTAAGACTTGTCGAGGAAGGAAGAAGCGATGATATTAGGTGAAGAAAGCAAAGCGTAACTTCCAAACTCAGAAGGTTCTACCGTATCCAAAGTAATTGTATCTGCAAAGAATCCTGAATTACGTGCATAAGAAGCACGTCCATCGTTACCAGCAGCGAAGTTAACCTGTGTTCCAGCTGCTTCGAGCTTATTTACAAGCTTATAGATTTCTCTATCACTTTCACTGTTATCGACTTGGAACAAAGCTGAACCCAAAGAAAGGTTGATAACATCTAACTTCAAGTTAGCAGCATCTTGGAATGCATGTAACAAAGCGTTAGATGTAGCACCTGAGCTATTATCAGAGAAAACCTTCATAATAGCCAATTGAGCATTAGGAGCTGCACCTTCATAAGTCTTACCATTAGCAGCAGCTAATGAAGCGACGTGAGTTCCGTGAGAGTTAGAAGTTGTAGTGTTGACATTGTTGTCGTTGTCAGCATAATCGTATTCCCAAATAATCTTGTTATTTACATACTTAGCATTGGTTCCATGAGTGCCGGCA
>ERZ773181.231-NODE-231-length-68279-cov-8.522411_pt1 | contig 68279 bp, 60 predicted proteins | sample MGYA00581001_ERZ773181 | MGnify/ENA primary metagenome ERZ773181 (study PRJEB29015, sample SAMEA2737780) | human gut metagenome | biome: human gut; feature: human-associated habitat; material: faeces | place: China | collected 2012 ...
AGCCTTGTCATCTTTGTATCCTTTCATGACTTTAATACGTACTTCATTCATTTTTTTGTGAAAATCTGCCGCTAGATGGAAATGGTCTTGTGTAAAGAAATTAGTTATGTAAAGTTTTAGTACAAAAAGCTTATAACTAGCGCTTTTCATCCTCTTTTTCTTTACATAATATAATCGTAAAATTTAGATAGATCTTTACTATCCTGGTTTGTATAACCGTTTTCACTTCGGCAATTGGTTTAATAGCGTTGTTCATTGTCGATCTGTTATGGCTTGATGATCTGCCTTTCTAGATGTTTCATACTCTGCTCTGTCAAAGATATATGAAGTATGATCATTTTGCTTTAGCTTATCGATGTTTGACCAAATTTTACTAGCTCTTTTATTTTATTAATATTGTCATATCATATTGAAAATCCTAGGCTATATTAAGACCACGATAGATGTTCTTGAGTATTTGGACATAGTTGCATGGATTCATGCATTACTCATTCATGGTAGTGGCTTGTTTGCAATCTGGATTGAATAATAGCCATTCATCTTTAGAACAAGTGTATATTGCCTAATGTTATTTATATGGGCTCTTTGTTTGGAAAAACTAAGCAGAGAGTAACAAAAAATATAAGAAATGTTAATGATTGTAGGGCTGGTAAACTGATTAAAGATATATTTTACACATGTAATCGGAATAAAAAGGGTGAACGTTTACAAATCTGCAAAATTAGAACAAAATTTATGTCTTTAGATAGATTAAATACTCATAGAATTGTATAATAGTACTAGGGAATAGGTTCATGATGAAAACAAGGAAAAAAAACATGGAATAGAATACAAAGAGAAAAGTTAGCGTTGAAGAATTGAATGAATTATCAATTGTTGATGGTAATGATGGAAATCCAGAACCCAGATGTTCTATTTCTAACATTATCATTACGACTGTTTTGGTATCATTAGTGTCTATTTCATATTTTACTACTAGTCCAGAGCAGTGCTAGTTAATTGGATGTATTCCCACGTCTATTCGAATCGCTGCTCCAAATTCGTATAGATGAGTAGAGAGGATTTATGTGTATGGTAGAAAAGTTTTGTGATAATAGAAATTTTAAAATACTTAAAATAAACAAAAAAACAGAAAATATTAGTATGTTGATCATTGTGTTATGTACATTGCTACTATTGGTATTTTTTTTAAAGATTAAAAGATTTTATATTAATGATATAGACTTGTTTTTTTCTGCATTTGGAGCTGTGCTTATTTCTGTTTTTCCTTTTAGTATTATACATGAATATATACATTTGCTATCATATCCGAAAAAAAGTAGAAAAAAAATAATATTCAAAATGAAGAACTTACAACCGATAATATCTGTTGAAAGTGATGCGAGGATGAGCAAGTGTAGAACTCTAATAATGTTAATATCTCCGACGCTTGTCTTGGCAATTATTCCTATTTTTTTATCATTCATTATAAAAAATTTGATTCTTATGACTTTTCTTATTTTTTTTGGCTTTTCAAGCTTAGCAATGTCGGTAAGTGATATATATTTTTTTATTGTTATATTGTTAAAAATGAGAAATAACGAACTTTTTTATCAAGAAGATAATAAGATTTATATTTTAAAAAAATGAAGTTTTTTTCAGTGTGTGAAGGAGAATATGATTATGGAATATCAATTTATAGAATTTACTAAAAATATAATTAATAATTACAAAAACAGAAACTATTTAATCCTAAATTGAGTATTCCATGGTGGCGGAGCCACCCAATCCATGAAAATAGAACCACCGAATCCATTTGGACAGAGCCATGCAATCCATTGCTCAGAGCCACTAAATCCACGAAGAGGTAAGCGTCAAATAGAGCCCATATTAAAAGATCCAATTTGAAATGATACAATGTCATTGCCAAATGGATCTTTTCTATTTTACATATAGATTCTTTGGCTGCTGTTTAGAGCGCAGCAATACACTATTTATGATTTCATTTGATAATCCTTATAATCCGTCTTTAGATTTCTCATAATTTAACTATCTGATCTACATAATCATTCCATTCATTATCATGAGATACGACGATAGTTATTGTATTTTTATTGTATTTTCTAATTAATTTTACAGCATCCTTCTTTGACTCTACATCCATTGCATTTGAAACCTCATCATAGATATTAATCAATTTAGTATTAGCTAAAGATCGTGCAAGTAATATTTTTTGCATTTCTCCTCCAGAAAATGATGTACCATAATCATCCAATTCATTAGAAATAGGGGTGTATATAGTCAATGGAAGTTTTTGTATTTTTGAAGCTATTCCAACTTTATCTAATAAATCCCATACAAGTTTCTCGTCTGCATCCTTATTTTGAATTGGACGCATAATAATATTATAAATTAACGGTAATGCATAAAGTTGGCCATCTTGAAACATTATATTTACATTTTCTTTTAGCCATTTTTGTTCAGCTTTTATTACACCATTTATATAAATATCACCACAAGCTGTCTTGTACAAGCCACATATAATGTTTAATAGTGTAGATTTTCCTGCTCCATTTTTCCCTTGTATCAAATATATCTTATTATTTTGAAATTCATAATTAAAATTATCTATAATTCTTCTGCTTTTGAAAGAAAAAGAAATGTTCTCTAACTTTAGCGAATCTAACAAAAAAGGATAATTATTTAGACAATCATTATCTGATTCTGATTTTTTTGATTCAATGATTTCTTTAAATTCCGAAATATATAAAGAATTTTGGTAAAAATCTGGAATAATATTAAATATTGATTTTATATATAAACATAAATCCATGGTGCTATTATATAAAACTAAAAAATCACTTATCAAAATTTCGTTGACAATATATTTAAAGAATAAAATAATAATTGTACAAAATTGAAGAATAAATTCCAGTATATCTTGCATCATGGTTACTTGAATACTTTTTTTTGCATATTTCTCATTAATATGATATATATCATCAACAGACTTTTTATACGTTGCTTTAATTACTTCAAATATTTTAAATTTTCTTAACTCTTTTGAATATTGCTTTAGATATACAGTTCTTGTAGTATAATCAAATATTCGCGATGGATATATGCTATCTATATTTTTTTTGAAATCTAATTTTGCTTGGTAAAAGTTCAATATTACACTAAATAAAACAACGATAAGGACTAATACTATAATCCGAAAATCATATTGTATGACAATAGATCCAATTCCAATAATTGATAAAATTTGGGTCAATAATTTACCCAAGTTATTTTGTAAAGATAATATATTAGATAAACCTTGTGTCATATTCAAATATATCTTATCGTAATATTCCTTATCTTCGAAAATTAAAACATTTTTATTTAAAATTGAATTATATAAATCAAAGTTTGTGCGTTCTGACATAATTATCTTTTTTAGTTCTATCGATTGCTTTTCAATTTTATTTTGCAAATAATCAACAATTATAGAAATTGTAAAGATTATAAACAACATAATAGTTAATACATTTATTTTTTTTTGTAGAAAAACATCCAATAATACTTTTAATGAATAAACAGAAAATATTGATGAAAAAGCAGTTAAAATGACATTTAAAAATTCAAGAAAAATATAAGATTTGTCTATTTTATATATATACTTGATTGCATAAAATACATTTTTGTAAAAGACTTTTATTTTTTTCATATATATTCCATCCATTCTATCCAATCAAGTAAGCAGTTATTCACCGTGAATAACTGCTTATAACTTAATGTTATCTTGGTGTTACTGCACCAGCAGCACTAGCTGTATTACGCATATAATCATTTTGATCTTTTCTAATCCATTGACCAGGTCTTGTAGTTGCATCACCTGTGCAAACGTTTCGGCATGCGCAAGCTCTAGGTTGAACACTAGACAATGTACTTTTTCCGATTACAGTTTTCTTTAACTTGATCATCTTGCTGTCTCCTTTCTATTTTCCATGATATGTCAAGCGTGCACTTTCTTAGCACACCACTTCAAAACTAAATACAAAATCACACTATATAGTCCAATAATTACAACTCCCGCAAAATATCCAAAATAACTAGTACCTAATAGGTTCATTCCAAAATCTCTGTATGACATTGGATTGAATGTATTGATCTTCTGCATGTTTCCTAATGGCGATGCAAAAGAACAAAGACCCAAGACAACTAAAAATACAAGCAAAGATAAGTATTTGTTTTTCATAAGTTTAGATAATACAGTTATGAGTAGGACATAAAATGTTGTGGACATCACAATTCCAAATGCTACAAATAGTGTACATTGCCACAATGGCATCAATTCCATTCCTGGCGTTGTAAACTGATTGACACTCATATTCGTTAGTCCACTTGCCACAAGCTCAATATGATCCAATCCTTGTGTATCCCAATAATGAAAACCAGTAAATCCTGGCTTATAATATAAAACCGGATAGATCAGATTCGATACACCTTTAAAAGGTACAAGAACTATCATATAAACTAAAACAGGCAGGAAAACAACCAATAGAACAAAAAGCACGTCAGAAATCAAATTCCATCTCACATATTTTTTCTTTACTCCAGAAATAGTTAGAATTGTTTTTTCTGTCTTTGCTCGTCTTTCTCTTTGTTGAAACAATAGAAGTCCAACCAGCAAAGGTAAAACTACAGGCAATATATATCGAGCTATCTGTAATGAAACACTGGATGCGTCCACATATGAATATGTTATTGGAGTAAGATCATGTTTTAGCAAGTAGTCAAAGTAACGAGCCTGCTGCATAGAACTAAAATATAAATTAATATCATTTGATTTTTGTACAATTAATTTCTCGTATTGCGACAAATCAGGTAATCCATATTCCTTCCTTAATTCTTCTAGAACATCTGCATGTTCAAAATAGGAATCATTAGGCATGTTTGAAGTCACCATATACCACTGTGCTTCCAACACACCCACCTTTACTTTATATTCACAATATGACTTCCAATTTTTTTCTTTTCCATCCTGCTCACCCTTATCAATGGTCTGACGTATCAAATTTACTTCATCCATGAATTCTTGGTAAAGTTTGGGATCATTCTTTTGTGAAACACTTGCTATACTAATGCCTAGTGATGTTTGATATGGACTTTCCGTAAATGATTTTGTATTCAAAATAAACAACAAAGCAATCTCACAAATGATGAATAGTACGATTAGAATCAGATTTTCTTTTCTCTTTAAATTAGATTTGATATTGAAAAGCACATAAGTCCACATTTATCTCACCAACTCTCTTTTTCTGAAACATTGTAATGAAATCAAACTACAAGACAGAAAATACATCAAGCTTATAATAGCAGCTAGGACAACCTGCTTATAAATAATCAGGTTCACAAAATCAATATGTAAAAATGGAATATACACAAAGAATCTAGAATAGCCTGTTACATTTCCTAAGACAAAGAAAAGTGCATATAGAATTAGATTTACAGCTACAATAAATCCATTATTTAAACTGAATGTAAATAACAATGCAGATATACCTACCACAAATATATTTTCTATACCTAATAGAATAATACTTTTTGCAACAATTTCTTTCACTGTATACATCTGATTAAAGTAAAAGTACGGATAATCACAATTTCCAATTCCAAAAATCAATCCAGAAAGAACGATAATCAAAAACATCACTATTATCAAAAAAACAGCTGCAAACAATGAAAACTTCATCTTATTCAACAGTATTTTTTGCTTTGAAATTCTTGAAACATATAAGTTTTTATAAAACCCACTTTCCATTTCCAAACCGAATATATCGCATAATAATATGCATAGGATCAACATGACAACCAAATACAATTTTTGATTAAACAGTTCATTGAATATATTAAAAGTATTAGGTTCATATGGACTATTCAACATTTCAATATGATTCTTCTTTAGATATTTCAACTGCTTTGTTTCATTCTGCAAAGTTTGAACATCTCTTTTCTCAAAATCATTGATGATATACCCCTCATTATTTGCCTGTAACATCAAATGATTCCAGCTCAATTTTGATTCTATAAATTCATCTGTTTTATTTTCACTGTTGTAGTAAAAGTGAATCAGACCACTCGCATTGCGATAAACCTTTTTCCAAAATTCAGACTCTTCTTCACTACCTGCTTCATCCATTCTGTTTTCAGAAATTCGATAGGCCTTTTGGTAGATTTTGATTTGAGATTCATTATAGTGTTTATCCATATATACGTTATAACCAATAAAACAAACGAGAAAGAATACTAGAAATCCAAATACACCGACATTTCGTTTATTAAAGATAAACTTTTTAAGTTCGTACATCATAATGATGCCTCTTGAATAAACTCATTGTATACATCTTCTAATGTTTTGTGTATTTGAGTAATATTCTTCACTTGAACCCCTTGCTTTTCTAAATTTGAAAGTACTTCCATAACAGAATTTACTTCTAATTTATAGGTGTTTCCTGTTTGTTCTATGATTTGCAAGTCTGATTGATCTGGTATTTTTCTATCCGTTTCTAATACATATACATTTTCTTTTTCTTCCATGGAAATCTCTTTGATTTTCCCAAAATGGATACCTATGATTCGATCTGCCATCTTTTCAATTTCACCTAACTGATGACTTGAAATTAGTAAAGCTACATTCTTTTCCTTGGCTAAGCGTATCAATTCTTCGCGTAAGCCTTGAATCCCTGTAGCATCTAGTCCATTCATTGGTTCATCTAGTAACAATACTTTAGGTTCTTTCATTAAAGCCACAGCTAAACCTGTTCTTTGTTTCATGCCCATGGAATATTGGGATACTGCCTTAGTTTTCAGCTGAGAACCAATCTGAGTAAACTCCATCATTTCATGCAGTTTTTCTTTTGAAGCATGATTTAAAGTGGCCATTAATTCCAAATTTTCTTTACCTGTCATATTTTCAAATAATCCAGGACCTTCAATCATGCATGATACATATGATAATGCTTTTTCCCTTTGTTTAACTACATCTTCTCCGCATATAGAAATAGTTCCTTCATCCATATTTATCAAATTACACATACATTTCATTAGTGTGCTTTTCCCTGCACCGTTTTGTCCAACAAAGCCAACAATTTCACCAGGTTTCATACTAAAAGAAACATGATTTAATACAATTTTATCTTTGAAACTCTTAACTACATTCTTCACCTCAACTACATTTTTCATCTTTCTCATCCAACTTTCTTTTTATCATAACAACGATAGAATCAATACTCAAAAAATTATAATTTAGAAAATCCTCTTCAATAAAGTCCATATTAAATGATTGCTTAATCAAAATATATAACTTTACCAACTCTATAGGGCTAAATTCAAACGGTTTTAAAAATAATGATACTTTATAATTGTTATCAATAATATTTTCTTCAATTCCATAATATGTTTTAATAAGGCCTTTAACTTTACCATATATTTGTAAACTATCTATCATCATATTCTCCTAAAATATTAATAATACTATCTACCAGTTCCGAATAATTTATTGTATACATATCGTTTTCTTTAATTGAATCTAAAAGACTAAACGGAAGATATGTATCTTTAGGTTGACTAGATAAAGTCGTTCCTTCTCCAAATCGCCAATAACCATTATTAACTACAAAAGCATCAATTTTCTTATTATATTTTGACTCAGAAACATCTTCAATTTCTTTTACCATATCTCTATCAATAAAATCATAAGGTAAAGACACTATTAAATAATCAGGTCGAATTAAATTATTAAGAAAAGAGAAATAAATTCCAAAATCATTAAATACATAATTATTGAGTTGCGAAAAACCACCGGGTACTTGAACAATAATTAAATCAACATTCATATCGTCATCCAATCTTTTAATTTGCTCATATAATTTATATTGGGTAAAATAAAGTTTTTCTGGTTTTTCCAAAAAAGATGAATCAAAAATAATATCATTAGAATATTTTAAATTTTTATTATAAGTCATTATTTTTGAATTATATCCTGCTTCTTTTAAATAAAATTTTAAATTCAAACTAATCAAACTGTTATGTATAGAGTCAAATATTCCTGAAATATAAATAATTGGTTTTTCAATTGGACTAATTGGACGAGGACTAAAAGATTCATTATCTTTTTTTTGCTTTATTTTAGTATCAAAATAACCAGTTAAATCGTGAATAGTTATCTTATTCTCCTTTGCTAAAATGTATACTTTTTTTATTTGCTTATACAAAGCCAAATTATCACCAGGATTAAGAATTACAAAATCTGTAATTTGATTCCAACTAACATCTGCAATATCTAGCACATTTACTCCTATATCTGGCATATTAACCGAATAAGCAACGTCTCTTCCAATAAGTCCAGTACCTTTACAACTTGCAACAACAAAATCACCATTTATCTTTTTTACATAATCAATTAGTGAAAATGAATAATCATTAAAAGGGAAAAACAATGTAGTTTTAATTGCCATATATCTTTCCTCCATCGATTAACGAAAGTATTTCATTATATGACATTCTATCTTTTAATGCCTGAACGAAATTTTCTCGTTGCACTCTGCATACTTGTAAGCTTTCTTCATTCTCTTCTAGACCACTTACACCAAACTGTTCTGGACATAAATTACACTCACGAACAGCAAAACAATTTATGCATCTGTTCCCAAATTTTCTATTAAAATGCATTAAATTGTTAATATTCTTTAAATTATATCCATCTTTCACATTTCCAATAATCATATCTTTTAATTTTTCATTAACTCTTTCACAAGGATAAAAATCACCATTTACAGAAACAAATGTTTTTGTCATACCTGGTAAACACATTCCTGAAGTAATAAAATCCTTTTCAATATATTCTGCAACTTTATTTCTAGTTCCATTATTAAATTCATCTTTTAATAACTTTTTTTGTGACTCAAATAATTTGGTTTCTTTTTCAAAATGAAAATTATCAATTGTTTCTAACAAGCACAGAAATATCTTGTAATTGTATGAATTTATAAAATCATTACTTATTATATTTTTCTTGTCCGAATAAGAATCATCAATTTTTACAGTATATAGATTTGTATTCTCTAAAAAAGGATATTTATCCAATAGTTTTTCATAGACTTCCATGTTTAAAGATGGATCCAACACCATATTTATTGTCATTTTTTTGAACAGTAATTTATGTTTTTCTTGAATCATTTTAATCTTTTTCAAAACTACATCAAAAACACTCAAATCATTCCCTGCAAAATGTCTATTTTTATCCGTGGAATCTTTATCACCATCTAAACTTATTAACAATTGAAAATTGTTTTTTTCCATAAAAGAAATGATTTCATCTGTTAACAAAGTGCCATTTGTTGTTATTGAGTAATGAATATCTTTACCCTCAAATAATCTATTTGAATAATCTACAATACGATTTACCAATTCAAAATTAAGTAATGGTTCTCCTCCATAGAAACCAATTCCAATAAAATCAGAATCTACTGAATGTTGAAAATAAAAATCTAAACCTTTTTTAGCAACTTCCCAAGTCATATTTACGTTCTTATGATGCCTTATCTTTTCATTAGATTGAGAATAAGGACAGTATGCACAACGTAAATTACAACCTTGAGTCACCTGAAAAATAAAGAAAGATAAATTTCTATCATTTAAATATTCGATTCGCTTTGAAAGAGGATTATAGAGTTGTTTAAATTGATAATCTTTAAAAAATCCTTTTTCTAATAATATTTCGTATTCTTTTTCACATAGCTCGTTACACGAATGTTGTTTTTGCAAATCTGTGAACAGTTCATCCGATATATAAGAAACCAAATTACTATTAACATCGTAAATATATTTTTTATCTCTGTTCTGAAATAAATGATAGAACATATGTAAGCACCTCCTTATTTTCTGAAACCACTTACATATTATATATCATTTACTTGTTCATTTTTCAATATTTATTTTGGTAATATTATATTTTTATTTTTTATCCGAATTATTTATAAAATAAAATTTATTGGTACAGATCTTTGTTTCAGACAGTGGATCTGTTTTTTTATATTCTTTGGCAAATTAGAAGAAGGGATACTCTTCTAATCAAAATTTTTTTAAAAAATTTCTTCGATTGTGCAATTTTTTGCGGTTTTCGTCGGCTCGATTATGAAGGGATATCCCTTCGAAGCTTAGCTATGAAAAGGAGGAATAATAATGGCTAAACCCTATAATCACCGTCGCGCTGAAAATGCGTATAAGAAATGGAAGGAGAAAGATGAAAGGTTTATGAAAAAGAACGGAATGCCAATGGATAAAATTCTTTTAATGAGAGATTTTGATAGAATGCAATTTAACTCCGATCGAAGATTTTTTGAAAAAGTGGATTATGATAGTGAACAAAAAATATCAAAAGTTGTTCAGCCAAATTTATCTGAATTAAACGATCCCAGAACTGTCGAAGATTTCTTGAATTCCATAACAAGTATTACTTTTGCAGAATTATTAGAAGAATTTGGCTTTGAGATGCAGCTGATTATTTTTTTAATGTATCGTGGATATTGTGCAAAAGAAGTATCTAAAATCACAGGGATTCCAGAGTGGACGATTTGTAGAAGACTAGCAAAACTAGATTACACGTATAAAATAAGGAAAACAAATAAATAATTGAATTGCAGAATCGAAGCCGATTCTGCATGCTTTTTAATACTCAGATTTAGTGGTTTTAGTAACTGTAAGCATTAAATTAGTGACTTATTCATTGAAAACTCATGTTGAAACTATTCGTTTTAGAAAAAAATATACTTTTTTTTTATAAAGCTGCAATTTTGAGCCGTTTTCATCGGCTCACTAGTGAAGGGGATACTCGTATCTTCTTAAAGAGGTCTTTGAAAATAGCATAACAACTATTAGATACAATACTTATATATTCGAGCTGGGTCACTACTGCGCGATGATGAAGCAATTCGAGCGACGATACTTTAGATGACAAACAATATTGCTAATTGTGCCATGACAATATATAAGATAATGATACTTCTAGCGACAGGCCCAAGCGTAATATGGGTTGGTGAGATTCCAATGAAAGATAATTAGCAACTATCTTGTCTAATAGGATTCCTTTGTTTTCGGGTAATCAGGTGATAAATAGAAGACGCGATGAATATTTTAATATTAATTATCAACCAGGAGATGTCCTGGTTTTACATATTTTATAGGAGTGGATAGAAATGAAAGTGAAAAAAGGAGAAATCTATTTAGCAGATCTGAGTGATGCCTCAGGATCAGAACAAGGAAAAGTTAGGCCGGTATTAATTATTCAAAATAATCGTGGAAATAAATATAGTCCAACTACGATTGTTGCGTGTCTTTCTTCTAAGATTTATACAAAACATCATCTTCCAACACATTGTATTTTGCCAGATGGACTAGGATTGAAGTACAGATCTATGGTGATGTGTGAACAAATTCGAGTGATTGATAAGTCGAGATTATTTAAAAAGATAGCAACGTTAAATAAAAGGCAAATGGCTATTATTGATAAGAAAATAAAAATTAGTTTAGATTTACGTTTACATAACCCGAAGAAATGATTCTTCTGGTTATGGACTCTTTTCCTGTGGAAGCAGTAATGAAACACTGCTTTCTTTTTTGTAGCTGGGAATTGTGCTTTTTGAAAGTTTATAGTGAGGAGGAAAAAAGATGAAACCTGTGTTATGTGAAAAGAAAACCTATACAGTAGCTGAAATTGCAAAGATATTAGGTGTAAGTAAAGGAGCTGCTTATTCTTTAGTAAAAGAAAGTATATTTAAGAGTATAAAGATTGGTAAATCAATTCGCATTAACAAGGAATCCTTTGACAAATGGTTTTATAGCGATGAATAGGGAGGACTTAAAATGGCCGTAGTAATTACTAAAAGACGTAAGGCATACAATGTAATTTATACAATTCAAAATGAGAATGGGGATATAGAGAAAAGATATGAAACATTCTACAATCGAGATCAGGCATTGAAGCGTAAAGAACAAATAGATGGTGGAAAAAGAAATAAGATTATTGTAAATAAGAATACACTCTTTATTGATTATTTGAATCAATACGTAAGTGTGATTATATTTAATGATTATTCGATTTCAATATATGAGAATAAACAATCTTTGATCAACAATTATTTAAGTAAAGTTGTAGGAGATAAAAAGGTTAAAGAGCTTAATGCTAAAACATCAAAACAAATTATGCATGATCTCCAATTATTGCCAGGTGTACCTCTTAGAAATCAAATATCAAATGATATTATTTGTGCATCTGCTGTAAGAGGCTGCTTAAATTTATTATGCCAGGCCAGTGACTATTTGGTTGATCATAATTTAATGAAATTAAATTATTTTACAGAATATAGGCCAAAAGTAAGTGCCAAGAATCAAGAGTCGCCAAGTTGGAACTTGTCTTATTGGACTAGATTGATTTCTAATTGTACAAATGAAAAGTTGTTTATTTTATTACATTTATGTTTTGATTCAGGTCTTTCTTTAAGTGAAGTGAGAGCTATTACCTGGAGTAATTTGGATCATTTAGAAGAAGGGTATATCGTATCGAATAAAAGAATTAGACGATTGAATAAGAATATTGTTTTGGAAATGGATCCATCTTCAATTATTCAAACTTATAAGAAGAAAGGATTTCAAAATACAAATACAGTTGTAGTACTTCTAAAGAATAAACAAGAAAAGAAAGTGTATTTACATAGCCAGGTCATTGAATTGTTGATGGAATGGCGAAATAGATATGCACAAAATCGTTGTGATGATTCTACTATTTTCAGTTTGAAGAATAGTCTTCCTTATGATGACAGAGTTGTAAACAAACACTTCAAAGAACTTATTAATAAATTAGAATTACCAGGATTGACATTGGTAAAACTGATGTCATTTGGTAGACAAAAGGGTAGAAATGAGATTTTGTATAGTGATGTGTATTATTCAAGCTTGGGGCGACCTTTAAGATGTAAAAAGCCTGATATTGATGGGGTTCGTGATTTTTTAAATTGCAGACAGGTGATGGAATGTAAAGAAAAATGGAATCAATCTTTTAAAGAGAAAACATCCGGTTTACTCCCAAAAGAAGAACATTCTGATTTTGATGCATTGGTGGATAAATTAAAATCAGATCCATCTTTAAAAAGAGAGTTATTAAACAAACTATTAGAAAAGAGATGATATGAATGGCAACAATTAATAAGCGTAATGGTAAATATTGTGTAATTTATTATTATGTAGACACAAAAGGAAAAAAGAGACAAAAATGGGAAACATTTGATTCAATTTCTGAAGCTAAAGCTAGAAAGTCAATAGTTGAAGCTGAAAAGGCTAAGGGGTCTTTTATCCCACCTAATACAGATACTGTTGAATCATTTTTAGATATATTTATTGAACTTTATGGCTATCAAAACTGGAGTGTTTCTACATTAACAAGAAATCGTTCTACAATTAAATATTATATTCTTCCATATATAGGTAAAAAGAAGCTGCAAGATATTAAGCCAATTGTGATTGAAAAATATTATAGGGATTTAAAAGAACAAAGAGTTATTCGACCTATGAGATCAAACACAGATGGGAAAGTAACTTCTTATATATTAAAATCGGTTCATAAGTTATTGAGCTGTGCCTTTGGGTGCGCTGAAAAGTGGGAATTAATTGCGTCCAATCCTTTTAAAAAAGTTACACCTCCAAAACATGAATATGCCAAAAAAGAAATTTGGACTTCAGAAATGATTTCTAGAGCACTAGAAGTTTGTGAAGATCCAAAGATTTCATTGGCAATTCAACTATCGTTTGCGTGTTCATTACGTATTGGTGAAGTTTTAGGATTACAATGGAAAAATGTATTCATAAGCGATGAAGATATTGAAAAAGATAATGCTCATATTGTTGTAGAACAGCAATTACAAAGATTATCTAAAAAGGGAATTGATGAACTGAATGTTCAAGATATTTTGTATACATTTCCATCAGCTACTGATAATGAAAGCAATACAACAGTATTGGTGTTACGAAAACCTAAAACACAATCAAGTATTCGTACTATATGGCTACCTAATACATTGGTACAATTTTTACGTGAATGGAAAGAACAACAAAATGAATACAAAGAATTCTTTCAAGATGAATATCATGATTATGATATGGTTTTATGTTTTGAAGATGGTAGACCAGTAGAGCATAATATCATTCGTAAAGGATTAGCTAAGGTTTCAGAAAAGGCTGGACTTCCACCGGTGGTATTTCATTCGCTTCGTCATTCAAGTACAACATATAAATTAAAATTAAATCATGGTGATATAAAAGCAACACAAGGAGATACCGGTCATGCTCAGGCAGATATGGTCACAGATTTGTATAGTCATATTTTAGATGAAGATCGTAAAATAAATGCTCAAAAGTTTGATGAGTCTTTTTATCAGAACAATGGTGAAGACAATGTCAAAAGGAAGAAAGATAGTATTGATGTGGATAAGCTGGTTGCTTCTTTAAAAGACAATCCAGATCTACTGGATAAACTATTAGATGCATTAAAATAAGATGTCCCAATCAAGGGACTTTTTTAATAAAATGGCCTTCTAGCTAATAGCCAGCTAATAATGATTATATAAAAAGCACGAAATCAGGTGAAAAATTTCGTATATTTTATTGAGCGGTCAAAATTAGAAAACACAAAAAAGCCGATAAATAAAGCATATAACAAAATTATATGTAAATTTCAAGATTAAATAAAATTGTGATGAGTGGTCTCCTAAGCGAAAGGTCGTAGGTTCGACTTCTATTTGGGATGCCAATTCAAACAAAAATAGATAATTTCACGTGCAATTTCATTTCTTTTTTTTAAGTTGATATTTATTTTCGTGTTCCATCATCGTTAAAATGTTCTTTTAAGGCTTTCTCTGTCGGATAAATTGATGCGATTAAAGTGATACACTGAATTGTTATTAGAACAACGCCTGCAATTCCAATCACGTTATTATCGCTTTGGTATAATGAAATATATATCAAAGCAGATAGTATTATCATTATCCATCCTATTTTCCACCAAAGCTTTCCGCAATATTCATGAGCGAATTTCCATGTATCCATATTTTTCATTGAACGAGTTGTTCGATACCCAATCAAACTATTAATATTTTTTGGACAATGTTTTGACGTCATTCTTCCTACGACAATCATTATAAACGGAATAAATAAGTCACATAATAACCAAAATCTGTAAAGCCACATAAAATTTATCCACCTAATTTTTTTATATTTTTGTGTACATTATAAGCTTAAAAAAAAATTTTGTAAATATTTTAAACAATCAGATGAAAGTTACTTGAAATTAAATTGGTTTTAGGACTGGTATATCTTTATAGCTGTCACTTTCAAAAAATGAATAATATTAAACTTTTGAAAGTGAATCATTAAATAAAAATAGATTTAAATCAGTGTCAAAGAATACTATTATTAGAATAAAAGAAATTAAATTGTATTTCATAGAGGCAACTATGCGATATTTACTATAACCGCTTACATTTACTGGTTTATATGTACTTTTTATATGCAATCACGTATACTAAAAAGTAGGTGAATACATATTGAGGAGTGAATAATATGATAATAAGGAAGCGAATCGTGTCGCTTTTTTTAGCGACGACATTACTAGTGCCACTTGCACAAATTACTCCATTAAAAGCTGAATCAGATTCAAAAGAGGTGGATGTCATTTTTACGCATGATACGCATTCTCATTTGGATAGTTTCACAACAAAGGTAGATGGAGAACTTCAAGAAGTTGGTGGTTTTGCGAGAATTAAAACATTAATTAATGAACAAAAGAAGGAGAATCCAAACACACTAATATTGGATGGTGGGGATTTCTCAATGGGAACGTTGATACAAACGGTATATGATACGCAGGCAGCTGAACTTAGAATACTTGGCTATCTTGGATATGATGTCACAACATTAGGAAATCATGAGTTTGATTATCGTTCAAAAGGATTGGCAAATATGTTGAAGGTGGCCAAGGATTCAGGTGAAACAATACCCAATCTTGTCGTATGCAATGTGGATTGGGATGGCATGAAAAAGGCTGGATTGAGTAAAGGTCAAAAACAGATTCAATCGGGTTTTGAAGCGTATGGAGTAAAGGATTATGTTGTCATTCAAAAAGGAGATACAAAGATAGCTGTTACAGGTGCTTTTGGAAAAGATTCTTTGAAATGTGCACCAACATGTGAATTGTTGTTTAAGGATTCTGTAGAGGCTGTGAAAGATACTGTTGAGAAAATCAAGAAGAATGAAGAAGTAGATATGATTATTTGTGTATCGCATTGTGGTACTTGGGAGGATGAAAATAAATCGGAAGATGAACTTCTTGCCAAGAATGTTAAGGATATTGATTTAATTATCAGTGGGCATACGCATTCAGAATTAAAAGAACCGATTCAACATGAAAATACATATATCGTATCTTGTGGGGAATATGGAAGAAATATAGGTTCTCTTTCTATGAAACAGAATTCGGAGGGTCGTTGGAATTTAAGTTCTTATGAATTGATTCCTGTATCTGAAAATATACAGCCGGATAAAAAAACACAAAATCGTATTGATGAATTGATGGATACAGTGGATACGAATTATCTTGCTGATTTTGGCTATACAAGAGATTGCGTTCTTGCACAAAATGATATTGAATTTAATAGTTTAGATGAATTGTATTCAAAACATGAAGAATCAAATCTTGGACAAATTATTGCGGATTCATTTGCGTATGCAGCAGATTCAGTCGATGTAGCTGTTGTTCCAAGTGGAACTATACGAGATACATATACAAAAGGAGATATTACAGTAGAAGATGTATATAATTCATTTTCTTTGGGTATTGGAAAAGATGGTATAGCTGGTTATCCTTTGATTTCTACTTATCTTACGGGTAAAGAATTAAAACTTGCAGCCGAAGTGGATGCTTCAGTTTCTGATTTTATGACAACGGCTAGATTGTATTGTAGCGGACTGAATTTCACGTACAATCCACATCGAATGATTCTAAATAAAGTTACAGATTGTTATCTTACAAAAGATGATCAGAGAATTGAAATTCAAGATGATCAATTGTATCATGTTGTGACAGATTTATATACAGGTCAAATGCTTGGTTCGGTAAATAAAATGTCATATGGACTTTTGTCGCTTGAACCTAAAGATAAGGATGGAAATCCAATTGAAAATCTTGAGGATCATATCATTAAAGAAGATGGCAAAGAACTAAAAGCTTGGGATGCAATCGCAAGATATATGCGCTCATTTAATGATACGGATGGTGATGGGATTAGCAATGTTTCAAAGTATTATGCTTCAACACATGAACATAAGGTTGTGGATGATAGTAAGAATATAATTGACTTGATTAAAAAGCCAAATAAATTTAGTGCAATGATTGTGGCAATCGTTTTAGTCATTATTTTACTAATTGTACTTTTAATTTTATTGATTTGTAAAATTGTTCATAAGATTAAAAATAAGAATAGATAAAGATATTTTAGGTGTGACAACCAATAAAAAAGCTGCAACGATTTTGTCGTTACAGCTTTTATTCATGCCTTAAAGCTTCAATTGGATCTAGATTTGCAGCTTTATAGCTAGGTAACAATCCAAAAATAATTCCGATTGCCATAGAGAATAATACGGATAACAACATGGCTGGAATACTAATGGATACAGGAGTACCATTGAATATTGATATTAATTTAGCTAAACCAATACCTGTTAATACACCTACAATACCTCCAATCGAAGTAAGTACGACAGTTTCTGTCAAGAACTGGAATAGAATGGCTTTTTTTCTAGCACCAATAGCTTTTTTAAGACCAATTTCTTTCGTTCTTTCGGTTACCGTTACAAGCATGATGTTCATAACACCAATACCACCTACAAGTAAGGAAATACCGGCGATCCAGATCAACATCGCATTTGTAGATTTAGAAAGATTTTGAATATCTTTAGCCTGCTTTAATAAATCTTGTGCTTTATATTGAACACTTGAAGAAGAAACATTTGTATTTAAGATAGTAGATGCTTCTTTTCCAACACTTGTCATATTTGAAGTGGCATCCACTTTCAGTAATGCGTTTTGCGGTTCATCAAACTGATAAAAGATTGGCCAAGATTCACTTGGAACATAGACTTTAGAACCTGTAGACTGATTATATGTATGATAATCATCAATGCTTTCCATTGTAGGCTCAAAAGTTTCTTTATCTGCACAAACACCAACGATTGTGAATGGTGTTGAAGAAATCTCAATCGTTTTACCAATCGGATTTTCTTCACCAAATAAAAGTTTTGCGCTTGTTTCATCTAATACGGCAACTTGCCTATATTTCTTGTTGTCATCTTCTGTAATGCCTCTTCCTTGCTTGATGGCAAGTCCAGCAATTGAGAAGTAGTCTTGATTCACACCCATGATGTATCCACCATCTAAAGAAGTGTTATTACGAAATATAGCTTGATAACTTTGTCTTGAACGATAAAGCGTAGCACCTTGGACATGCTCGATATTTTTTAAAGATTCAAGTGTATTTTTTGAAACCGTAGGTACACCATCTGGAATGCCTGCATCAAAAGAATATTCCCAATCCTCTTGATATAAAGCTACTTTTACCGTGTTATTTCCGGAACCAATTAGATTCTTTTCAATTTGATCATTTGTTCCCTTAATTGTAGAAACAATCGCAATGATGGAGGCAATGCCAATGATGATTCCAAGCATTGTTAAGAAGGATCGCATTTTGTGGGCAAAAATGCCTCGAAAGGATAATCTTATATTTTCAATCATGATGCATCCTCCGACATATTCTTTGTCTTAACGCCTTCTTTGGCATTTTTACTATACGCAAACGCAATAGAATCTGTGTCTGTAAGACCTTCTTTAATTTCGATTGTATCCCCCCAGACAATCTTTCCAACCGTTACATATTGCTTCTTCAATCTTCCATGATTTTCTTTAAGAACATAATATTTATTTCCTTCTTGTTTGACATAAGCTTTTGAAAGCCAAATCGAACTCGTTGTATCTGTATTTGAATGGAAGGTTAATTCTAAATATTCACCAACCGCAACATTTGAGGCATCTTTGGCGATTACTTCAAAACCATAATAACTCACATTTGGATTACCTGAACCATTATAGTTACTATTTGAAGAAGGAACTGTATCAATACTTTGGATTTTGGCATCAAACGTTTCTCCACTTGTCCAGCAATAAGCTGAAATGGTATCGCCAACCTTAACTTGGTTTAACATCAATTCACTAATGCTTCCTTTAATATAAGTTCCTTGGCCGGTTGCCACTTCTAAAAAGGCACTTCCATCTTGAATAGGATTTGATAGATCTTTTATATTACGCACAATACCACTGCGCTTTGCACGAACGATGCCGTCATTTAATAAAGCTTTATTTTCACTTAAGGAAAGCTTTGCCTTTCTTAAATCTAAATCTAACGTCTTCAATTCTTGCTTCTTATCACGAATGGCTTTCGCAAGTTCTATTTCTGTATAACCCGATGTATTATCTGGACTTTGATTTTGTTCGGTCTCTATATACTTTTGTTCTTCTTTTGTATGTGAAAGAACAGAATACATATCGCCTTCATTCATAGATTGTTTAGTGGCAAACTTGTCACAACGAACAAGCCAAGAAGAAATGATTTCACCATCATTTGTATACACATCAAATCGAAAATATGAATTCAGATTCTTGTTGTCTAAAAATAATTTTCCATACACAAATCCCTGGTCTTCACTTAACTTGAATACATATGGATTCTTTTTAGTTCCAACTTCAGATAGATTTTCAGAAGGAATCTTTTGTTTGTCACTATAATACTCAACAACATCCTTTGTATCATACGCATTGTTTGAACCATCTGTATATGTATATTCAATCCAATACCAACATGTATTATCCGATGTTTTTTTAATTCTTTCTTCTTTCCATGCATTTACATCTTCTTTAGGCCCTTTTTCAGGGGCTTCACTTTCGGTATTTGTATAATAAATCTTATAGTCTGTAAAATTCTTTTCGGCTTGGGATAAAGAAAGAATATATGGATATAAGCCATTTCCATTTTTTGTAGGAACACTAGGCAATGGTGCAGGTGTAGGATCTGGTACATCTGGCTCAGGCGTTACATCTGGAACCGGTGTTGTATTTAATAATTTCTTTAATTCATGATTGGCAAGTGTAATCGCATTTTGTGCTTTTTCCACTTCCAATTGACTTGTATCCACTGCACTTTGAAGTGTAGTTAAATCATAAGATAATAATGGATCGCCTACACTTACTTGTTGCCCTTCTTTGACAAAGACTTGTGTGATTGTTTTAGAAGAATCATATAATACGGATTGCGTATCACTATTAGATACAAGACCTGTTGAAGTGGATGGATTATCCCAATAGCCTGTATTTAAGCTAGATACAGAATGAACCTCAACCGTATTAGATGAGCTTAAATAAAACTTAATTCCAACTAAAGTAAATGCACATACAGAAGTAATAATAATTCCTTTTTTTATAGAAGGCTTCATGCTGCACCTCCTTGTTTATTTTCAATGATTTCTCCATCAATGATATGAAGGATTTTTTTGGCATGACTTGCCACACTTGCATCATGCGTAATCATAATGATTGTCACACCTTCATCATTTAAAGCTTTAAACAATTCCATAACTTGTTTACCACTCGCCTGATCAAGTGCTCCTGTAGGCTCATCGGCAAGTAGAATTCTAGGATGATTGATAAGGGCGCGGGCAATCGCAACACGTTGTTTTTGTCCACCGGACAATTGGCTTGGTTTAAAAGTTGTACGATCTTGTAAACCAACTTTACTTAAGGCAACATCCGCCCTATGATTTCTTTCTTCTTTATGGATTCCTGCATAAATTAAAGGTAAAGCTACATTTTCTTGAGCGGTTTCCGAACTTAGAAGATTGAAGTTTTGAAAGACAAAACCGATTTTATTTAATCTTAAATCACTTAATGCATCATCATTCATTTCAGAAATATCTTCATCTTCAAATAGATATGTACCCAAACTTGCTCGATCTAAACATCCAATGATATTCATAAGTGTTGTTTTACCAGAACCACTTGGTCCCATAATCGCAACATAGTCGCCTTGTTCGACTTCTAGACTTACATCTTTTAAAACAGGAACGATCAATGGTTCTTTTCCATAACTTTTATAAATGTTTTTAAGATTAAGAAGCATTCGCATCACCATCCGTTTCCGTTTGATATTCCGTCGTTGTCTTCATACCTTCCTTATATGTATCATCAGCCCATGCGATATAGTCATCCTCGCTTAGTCCTGACTTGATTTTTGTGGTAGATGTTTCTTCATCCGTTTTACCAAGTTCTACTTTTCTTTTCTTTAATTTACCTTTTTCAGAAACCCATACATATGAATTTCCATTGTCATCCGAAACAATAAAACTCGCATCTAACCAAATTCCTTTTTTCTTTGTGGATTGTCCATTATCCACTTCAATATAGACGTGTTGTCCAAGTTTTAAGCCTTTATTATTGTCTAAAGTGACATAGAAAGGATATTTGGATGCAGATTCATTTGAATCATTTCCATAAACGTTATTGTTAGAATTGGATTGAGGGTCTGTTTCCACTTTGGTAACTGTACCTTTATAAATTTGATCTTCATTTATACGACTTCTTACAATAACATTTGTTCCTTCAGAAATAGATCCCATTTCATTAATAGAGCCTTTTACTCTAAAATCAGAAGTTTGTGTAATCGACACCAAGGGTTTTTGGTTTCCATTTTCACCCGTTCCACCATCTCTATTGACTTCTTTAATAATTCCATCAATTGTCGAAAGAACGGTCGAATTTTCGATTTGTTTGTTCAACTGATCAATTTCAGTCTGTGTGGCCTTGATTGTATTTTGAGCCTGGCGAATCGCATAACTTGCATCGTTGATTCGAGCTTGAATCTCAACTTTATCTGCACCTTTATTAAGTTCAGCCTTATAATCTTCAATTGTATTATTTTGAGCAGCGATTTCATTGTTCTGTGCTTCAATATCCAATTTCTTTTGGGCGATGGAATTGGATGCTTCAGTCGTATCATAAGAAAATAATTTATCGCCTTTTCTTACTTTTTGACCAGCTTCAACATACATTTCAGTAATGGATTTATTTCCATCAGAATTGATATCTACAGTTTCTGAGGATTCTACTACACCTGAATATTGGTTTTCCGTATAAGAAGAACCAATGATTGTAGATACTTTTTGAACATAGATGTTTTGGGTGTTGCTTCCTTTCGGAAATAAGAAATAGATGCCTATAACGGCAATTAAAATGCATAATGAGATTAAAATTATAATTTTAGTCTTTTTGTTCATAGTGTTCTCCTGATTTATTATCGTCATATATTCAGTATATCAAATAGTATTATAGAAATATCCTTAAAAATCCTTAAATTATGGTATACTTTAAAGATTGTTAAAAAGAGATGAATATTAACAAATGAATTCACTAAAACCGATGTTACTTTCATCGCTGAAAAGCTATGATAAGTCTCAGCTTGTCAAAGACGTGACAGCTGGAATTATTGTCGCTATTATCGCATTACCATTATCAATCGCCTTGGCACTTGCTTCAGGTGTTGGACCGGAAGCCGGAATATTTACTGCAATTGTTGCTGGCTTTGTCATTTCAGCACTAGGTGGAAGCAGTGTACAAATTGCAGGACCGACTGCTGCATTTGCGACGATTGTTGCTGGAATTGTAGCCCATGATGGAATGGATGGACTTATTGTTGCCACGATTCTTGCGGGTATCTTTTTGATTTTGATGGGACTTTGTCATTTTGGAAGTCTAATCAAGTTTATTCCATTTACCATTACGACAGGTTTTACTTCGGGTATTGCCGTTACGATTGTGATTGGACAATTAAAAGATTTCTTTGGATTAACCTATCCAAATGGAGTAAAGCCTATTGAGACGGTTGAAAAATTTGAAGCTGTGATTAACAATTTTTCTACAATCAATATGGATGCCGTCATAGTAGGTGGAGTATCTTTAGTTATCTTGATTATTGCTCCATATATCTTTAAAAGAATTCCAGGCTCACTTTTAGCCGTTATTGCAGGAATTTTGATGGTTCAATTCTTGCCTTTAAAGGTAAATACAATTGGAAATCTTTATACAATCAGTAATGCATTACCTACTTTACATTTTCCAAGCTTATCATTAAACAGGATTCAAAATGCATTACCGAATGCACTAACCATAGCCGTGTTGGCTGCCATTGAATCATTACTTTCTTGTGTTGTTGCCGATGGCATGATTAACGGTAAACATCGCTCGGATATGGAACTTGTTGCGCAGGGTGCTGGAAATATCGCATCCGCTTTATTTGGAGGAATTCCTGCAACAGGTGCTATCGCAAGAACGGCTGCCAATATTAAAAATGGAGGAAAAACACCAATTGCCGGTATGGTGCACTCTATCACATTGGTCATTGTATTAGTTGTTTTGATGCCATATGCCGGAATGATTCCGATGCCTACCATTGCAGCTATTTTATTTATTGTCGCATACAATATGTGCCAATGGCGCACGTTTTTAAACTTAGTTAAAACAGCACCTAAGAGTGATGTTATTGTTTTAGTCACTTCATTTGTGCTAACGGTAATCTTTGATTTGGTTGTAGCCATTGAAGTAGGAATGGTACTTGCTTGTTTATTATTCATTAAACGTATGAGTGAAGAAACAAAAGTTAATGGCTGGACATATGTAGATGAGGATACACCCGATGTTGATGAACACCTTCAAAAGCTTCCACTTCAGATTCGTGTTTATGAGATTTCAGGACCCTTGTTCTTTGGGGCAGCTAGTGTAATTGAAGAAATTGCCGTCAAAGATTTTACAACATGCCTAGTTCTTCGTATGCGCAGTGTTCCTGCATTAGATAGTACGGCACTAAACGCATTAAAGGATTTAGTTCAGGTTTGCAAGTCCAAAGGAATCACGATTGTGTTCTCACATGTGAATGATCAACCAATGAAAGTCATGGAAAAGGCAGGCTTTATTGAGCTTGTTGGTAAAGTTAACTTCCAACCAAGTATCAGTGCTGCACTAGATCGTGCTGAAGAAGTTATTCATAGTAAATAAAAAAAACGCGTTTGCGTTTTTTTAATTTGTTTCAAATAATTTCATCCTATCGGATACAAACTCATTATCATTGATTTTTTGTTCAATATTCTTGTTGAGTGGACAATGTTCTCGTGTCATTGTATAGCTGCTTCCACTAAAATTAAATGTGATGTATTCAAGATTATCAATCAATTTGAATAGAGATACAGAATTGTACACTAGAGCTTTATCTATATATAAGTTTTCATTGTTGTACCAATCTGTACAATTATAGTTTATTGTAAGTCCATAGTTTTCAGAATCAATTTCAAATACATAGCCATATTCCGATAAGGGTAAAGCATTTAGTAAATGGGAAGTATTACTGTTGTCTCCAATATATTTACTTTTGTATTTTTTTAATTGTTCAAATGAACTTTTATCCACATTAAAAGGACTCGTTGGAATTGTATCAATGGTATATTGTCTCTTGTTGTCAATTAAGTAATATTCATTGGGTGTATCGGCATTGATGCGAAATACATTGTAGAATGGATTTTGGTATTCAATCATTTTATTTCCATCATCACTAAATACAGTAGTTGTAGTCAGTCGATAGATGGGTGGTTGTTTAAATTGGCTTACACTGGCATAGTCGAAAATAAAGAAAATGCCTAAAAGTAAAATGAATAAAATTGTTGAAATCAATCCTTTCTTAAGTAGGGAAGTGATCTTTAATTCTCTAAATATTCCAACTACAAATAAAAACAATCCAATCATAGAATAGATGCTGCCCCAGCTGCTTTCAGAAGGGAAAACAGTAAATGCACAAAGGGATGTGAAAATACCTATGCCAATAATGAATAATGATATTTTCTTATGTTCATTCTTGATTTTCTTGTCTGTATAATCAATTGTTTGGATTAGGTTTTGTTCAGAATATTCCATAGCCTCTTCTTTAATGATTTCTTCCCCAGCTAAAAGCTCATTTAATGTGATATCTAATTCTTTACTGAGTGGTTCAAGTAAAGATAAATCTGGCATATAATGTCCATTTTCCCATCGCGAAATGGTTTTATTTGTCACGCCTAATTTTTCAGCTAACTGCTCTTGTGTATATCCTTTTTTCTTGCGATTCATTGCGATAAAGGCTCCTATCTTTTTAGTGTCCATAATTAGCCTCCTTTCATCTAAAATCTTACTATTTCTAGTATAGATTGAACATACCACAAATGGCGAATTAGCTGATTCTTCTTGACTTAAATGATCATGTTCCATACAATAGATTGGTGCATTAAAAATAACGTTCACTCTTCACCGGATGAGTGGTTAAAGCGTCTAGGATCAAATCGTAGGTGCAGTGATTTCACTGTAAGATTTGGTCTTAGGCGCTTCTTTTTTTGGGGGTATTTATGAATAAGACAAAAGAATTATTGGTACAAATGATGTGGGAACTTGTTGGCAGTATCTTTGTTGCGATTGGAATTTATAATTTTGCCGTACAAGCTAAGTTTCCTATGACAGGATTTTCGGGAATTTCAATTATCTTTTATCGACTCTTTCATATTCCTATTGGTTTTTCAACCATTCTATTGAATATACCTGTTGCGATACTTTGTTACAAATTATTAGGACAGAAGTTTTTTATCAGTTCCATTCGCTGTATGATTGTATCTTCATTGATTATCGACTATGTGGCACCATTATTTCCGGTTTACCAAGGAGATCGATTATTAGCTGCCCTATGTACGGGAGTTTTTGGTGGAATTGGCTATGCGATGATTTATACAAGAAATTCATCTACAGGAGGATCTGATTTTATTATTATGGCTGTAAAGGCATTAAGACCGCATTTATCTTTAGGAAATATCGCCTTTTTATCGGATGTGGGCATTATTTTAGTGGGTGGTATTCTATTTAAAGATGTAGATGGAATGATTTATGGTATGATTGTAAATTTATTATTTGCGGTTGTAGTCGATAAAATGATTTATGGTATGAACTCAGGTAAAGTTGCTTTTATTGTCACAAAACAGGGAAAAAGAATTTGTCAGGTGATTGATGAAACAAGTCAAAGGGGAAGTACGATTTTAAATGCACAAGGGGGATATAAACAAGATGATATGCAAGTGGTAATGTGTGCATGTAACAGTAAAGAAATGTATCAAGTAAGAAAGGCGGTACAAGAAGCGGATCCAGAATCTTTCTTTGTGGTGGTCGAATCGCATGAAGTGCATGGAGAGGGGTTTAAAATGACAAATATTGGAGAAGCGCAAAGCTAAATTCATGTCCATGGTGAAAACGCTTGCGTAATTGATAGTTCTTTGTTATGATTTGAATATCATATGACTGACGGAAGTGGAGTTACCACATGAAGTATGATGTTATAGGCCGACCGTCTGGGCAAGTTTACTTTGTCTTTTCGGTGGGTCTTTTTAATTGACTACTCGAAGAAATCATAGTAAACTTTAATCAACTGTTAGTTAAAACTAACTGTCATTTGAAGGAGGCAATCATGAAAGAACAATGGCAAGGATTTAAAGGCAGTAAATGGCAAGACGAAGTAGATGTTCGTGATTTTATTCAAAACAACTACAAGCCTTATGATGGGGATGAAAGCTTTTTAGAGGGTCCAACAGAATCAACAAATACTTTGTGGGAAAAACTTCAAAAACTACAAAAAGAAGAGCGTGCCAAAGGTGGCGTATTGGATATGGAAACAGAAGTGGTTTCAAGTCTAACTGCTTATGGCCCTGGATATTTAGATAAAGATTTAGAAAAGGTAGTTGGTTTACAAACAGATAAACCATTAAAGCGTGCATTTATGCCTTATGGCGGTATTCGTATGAGTGAAGAGGCATGCGAAACTTATGGATATAAACCAAGTGAAAAATTACATGAAATATTCACAAAATATCATAAAACTCACAATGATGCTGTATTTAGTGCATACACACCAGAAATGCGTTTAGCACGTCGCAACAAGATTGTGACTGGTTTACCAGATACATATGGTCGTGGACGTATCGTTGGTGATTATCGTCGTGTTGCACTTTATGGTATTGATTATTTAATTGAGCAGAAACAAAAAGATTTCGCATATTGTGGCGATGGAACAATGAGCGATGATGTGATTCGTCAGCGTGAAGAATTGGCGGAACAAATCAAGGCGTTAAAAGAAATGAAAGTCATGGCAGCAAGCTATGGATATGATATTTCTCAACCTGCTAAAAACTCTTTAGAAGCTGTACAATGGCTATATTTTGGATATTTAGCAGCTATTAAAACACAAAATGGTGCAGCTATGTCTGTTGGTCGTATTTCGACTTTCTTAGATATTTATTTTGAAAGAGATTTAGAAAATGGTGTCTTTACAGAAAGTGAAATCCAAGAAATCGTTGACCATATAACTATGAAATTTAGAATGGTTAAATTTGCCAGAATTCCAAGCTACAACCAATTATTCTCAGGCGATCCAGTTTGGGCAACACTAGATGTTGGTGGTTTGGGCATAGATGGAAGAAGTATGGTTACTAAAACTTGTTTCCGTTTCTTGCATACACTTGAAAACATGGGACCTAGTCCAGAACCAAACTTGACTGTATTATATTCTTCAAATCTACCAGATCCATTCAAGAAATATGCTTCAAAAGTAAGTATTGATACAAGCAGTGTTCAATATGAAAATGATGATGTGATGCGTCCTGTATGGGGAGATGATTATGCGGTATGTTGTTGTGTAAGTGCCACTCAAACAGGTAAAGAAATGCAATTCTTTGGGGCTCGTGCCAACTTAGCTAAGTGTTTATTATACGCAATCAATGGTGGTGTTGATGAAAAGACGAAAGTTCAGGTGGGTCCAGAATATAAACCAATCACAAGTGAATATTTGGATTATGATGAAGTGATGCATAAGTACGATATTATGATGGACTGGTTATCAGGTCTATATGTAAATATCTTAAACTTGATTCAATATATGCATGATAAATATTATTATGAAGCAAGTCAAATGGCTTTAATTGATACAGATGTTCGTAGAACTTTCGCAACAGGTATCGCCGGATTCTCACATGTAGTCGATTCTTTAAGTGCTATTAAATACGCAAAGGTTAAAACAATTCGTGATGAAGATGGATTGGTAGTTGATTATGAAATCGAAGGGGATTTCCCTCGTTATGGAAATGATGATGATCGTGCCGATGAAATTGCGGTATGGTTATTAAAGACATTTATGCGCAAGATTGAAAAGCACCACACATATCGTGATAGTGAACCAACTACTTCAATTCTTACAATTACTTCAAATGTTGTATATGGTAAAGCTACAGGTGCACTTCCAGACGGAAGAAAAGCAGGGGAGCCATTATCTCCAGGTGCTAATCCTGCATATGGGGCTGAACAAAATGGATTGCTTGCGTCATTAAACTCTGTCGCAAAACTTCCTTATGAATATGCACTAGATGGAATTAGTAATACACAAACAATTAATCCGGATGCGTTAGGTCACAATGAAGAGGAAAGAGTAAATAACTTAGTCAATGTATTGGATGGATACTTTGATCAGGGTGCTCACCACTTGAATGTGAACGTATTTGGTGTAGAAAAATTAAAAGATGCGATGGAACATCCAGAAAAAGAGGAATATGCAAACTTTACAATTCGTGTTTCTGGATATGCTGTTAAATTTATCGATTTAACTCGTGAACAACAATTAGATGTTATTAGTCGTACATGTCACAAGAGCCTTTAATAAGGCTCTTTCTAGTTAGGAGGATACAATGTTAGGAGCAATTCATTCAATTGAAACATTTGGCCTTGTTGACGGGCCAGGCGTAAGATATGTCATTTTTATGCAAGGGTGTCATATGCGTTGTAAGTTTTGTCACAATGCGGATACTTGGAAAGTAAAAGAACCCGATCAAAGTGCTGAGGCTGTTTTAAAGAAAGCTTTGCGATATCGTCCTTACTGGAAAGAAAATGGAGGTATTACTGTCAGTGGTGGAGAACCACTTCTACAAATTGATTTTTTGATTGAACTTTTTACACAGGCCAAAAAAGAAGGGGTCCATACAACTTTAGATACTTGTGGACAGCCCTTTACTTTTGAAGAACCTTTCTTTTCTAAATTTAAACAACTTATGAAAGTTACAGATTTAGTTCTATTAGATATTAAACATATTGATGAAAAGGCGCATAAAGAATTAACTGGGCATACCAATCAAAATATTTTAGAACTCGCTAAATATTTATCAGACATTCAAAAACCTGTATGGATTCGTCATGTATTAGTACCAACTATTAATACGGATGAAGTATATTTAAAAAGATTGCATCAATTTGTTGCTCAATTAAAAAATGTAGAAAGAGTGGAAGTCCTTCCATACCATACGTTAGGAGCTTACAAATGGAAAGAATTGGGTTTAGAATATCCTTTAGAAGGAATACCAACGCCAAGTGATCAACAACTTCAAATTGCGAATACGATACTTGAAACAGGGAAATGATTATCCCTGCTTTTTTTGTATACAAAAAAAGTGCTCAATTGAGCACTTTTACTAAAGTCTATCAAATATGTTATATAAACTTCTTCGATCATACCAGACATATCCTGTTGGATTTTCAGGATCTGGTGTTGGTGTTGGTTCAGGATCTGGTGTTGGTTCAGGATCTGGTGTAGTTGGATATGTACAAGCACTTCCATCCCAAGTACCACCATTATTTACACATGTTGTTTCTGCATCGTTGGTTTCTGTATCTTCTTTTTTACAAGTAGTTCCATCCCAAGTTCCGCCATCGGCAACACATGCTTCTTTTTCTTCATCGTCAGCTTTCTTACAAGTTCCAGCTTCTTCATCCCATTCACCACCATCGGCAACACATGCTTCTTGTGCGTCTGTGCTTTCAGAAGCTGTATCACCTTTTGATTTAAACTCATCTTTGATATATCCGTTCTTATAATCGGAAATACCACTTGGTCTTTCAATAGCTGAATATGTCGCATATTTTTGCATGTAATCTAACATATAGTGAGAAATATGGAATGCAGTCGCAACATTTAAATCATAGATTGTAATGTAGTAGCCTTGTTGAATATATTCTGTTGTATATCCACTCCAGCAAGCAATTGTATATTTGTTTGTATAACCTAAAGACCATTCATCTTTTGCGGTACCAGCAGGAATACCATATTGAGCACCTTCATTTTGCCAATCGGAAGTTCCTGATTTACCATAAACTGTATAATTACTCATTAAGATGTTGTTGTAGTTGTTGTAGCCACCACTAACAACTTTTTCAAGCAATTGCGACATCATCCAAGCGGCTTGTTCACTAATTAATTCATGTGTTTGAGCTTTTGTTTCAAATTCTTTTTTATCAGACCTACGAATGATTTTACGAATTCTATGGGCATCTACACGTTTACCACCATTGGCAAGCATAGAGTAGGCGCTTGCTTGTTGGACAGTGCTCGCATACATTCCAGAACCACCAATCGCATATTGTTCATTGAATGCATTAGCTACATCTTCATCGTAACCAAGCTTCTTACAGAAATCGATCCAGTAATCATAGCCTTTGGCTGTTACTAAATCAATCATAGCTTGCGCGGCTGTTGTATTTTTTGATACGCCTAATGCGTCTTGCAAACTCATTTTACCATTGTATTTACCATCTGAGTTTACTGGTGCATAAGAACCATTCTTCCAATAATCCTTTTTCTTATCGTTTACCTGGTGAACTGTAGACCAGCCAAGAATATCAAATGTACTTGAATAGGCAAGCAATGGTTTCATTGTTGAACCAGGTTGTTTTGAATCTGTAGAGTTATCAATTTTAACAGAGTCAGAGTGGTAACGGCGTCCAGGTCCTACCGCAATGATTTCTCCTGTATCATTTTCAATCATTGAGAAACCTACATCGAATGCTTCATCTGGATATTGTACGATATTACCATTACAGATTTCATCGGCTTGTTTTTGAGCATCTTGATTTAATGCGGTATAGATATCCATTGGAATAATAGCAGGATCTTGTCCGGTCAATTCCATAACTTCACTAAGTGTTTGAGTAATATAAGCTTGGTTTGGATCATCACTTGTTCTTTCAATATATTGTAAAGAGAAAGATATGTCTTGATTTGAAGCAAGATTATATTCTTCTTCTGTAATATATCCATGTTGCATCATTAATTCCAAAGTCACATTACGTCGATTTTGAGCTGCTTTCAAGTGATCTGTTGTCGTATTAGCTTCGTTTAAATTGTTTAATGGGTTATATGTGTCTGGCGCATTGATACAACCAGCTAAGAATGCAGCTTCACCTAAGTTTAATTGGGATACGTCTTTATTAAAGAAGTATTGTGCTGCTTTTTGAATACCACGCGTATTGTTTCCGGAACCAAACCAAATTCGGTTTACATAATATTCAAATATTTGTTCTTTGTTGATACTTTGTTCAGCAATTAAAGATAAGTAGATTTCTTGTACTTTTAATTTTAACTTTTGAACTGTTGAAACAGAGCCTTGTTCTGTTTCAATCTTTTTTTCTTGGTTTTTCGTAAATGCATTATCAATCATCTGCATAGTTAGGGTTGAACCACCTTGTGAAAAACTACCAGATTTTAAGTTTGCCATTGCGGATTTTAAGAATCGTGGCAAGTCAAATCCGTTGTGATCAAAGAAACGTGAATCTTCGATAGAAAGGAAGGCATCCACTACCGATTGTGGAATCTGTGAATATGTAACGTCTTCACGGATTTCATCACCGAGTTCATAGAATAAATTTCCTGAAGAGTCATATAATCTTGAATTGGACAATGTTGTTAAGCCGTCTTGTGAAAAACGCATGCCATCTGGATCATTAATAATATTCACAAGTACAAAGAATACAGATATACATCCAACTAAGAATATAGATAGGATACTTACGGCAAGTTTATTCCATATATCTAATTTTCTTCTGTTTGTCTTAGGCGCTGTTGGCTTTTTTTGTTCATTTTGTGGTTGGGCCATTTACTTATCCTCCTTAAAATAGAGTTCATCTACAACTTTTAAATACGCTAACCTAGGATATAATCCTTCTTGAATAAGAGTTCCATGATTTTGAAACCAAGTATAAGGTATGGAACTTTTATCTATATTTTCGATTTTATCTATGAGCATCTTTGAATCTACAAGATAGGTTTCATTATGGTAATTGAATCGAATGATAAAAAAACCAATACCTCCATGAAATACAACTTTTTTTAGGTGTTTGATTTGGTGAGGATGAATCATAAAGAGTGGGAAACTCGTTTTGTTTTTGGTTTCCTTTGCTTCAAAATCAATATATTTACCTCGATATACACCATTATAATCGGTTGTAGATGGCGTTTTATAATAAGCCTCAGTAATTTTTGCACGTTGCCTTTTCGGATAATCAACATGAACAACTTGAACCGGCGTAGGCTTTTTATAAATCAAAGCTTTATCAAGGTCCCGATAATATTTATTGGAGTCATTTATATCATTCTCAAGGCGCATACCTCTTGAACTATAACTCTTTGATTGCATTGTATTTATGGTCGAAATTCCATTCGGATATTTAATAGTGCTCATCAGGAACATTATATATGAAAAAGAGTGAACATTCAATGAAACTCAAAACTCAGAGTTGATTTTTTCTATTAAAACCTTCATAATATCTAAGTAGATATAGGGGGACTATATATATGGCAACAGATATGAATTTGACAGCGCAAGAAATTTATGAAAAAGAATTTCATGTAGACTTGAAGGGATATGCCCCTGCTGAAGTAGATGAATTTCTAGATATGGTCATTGAAGACTATCAGAAATACGATGAAAAAGTAGAAGAATTAGGTGCTGCAGTGACTCGTTATGAAGAAAAAATTAAAGAGTTGCAGCAACAATTGTTTGCACTACAAAGTGAGAATGAAAACTTGAATGAAAAAGTAAATTCTGATTTTGTGAATGGAAGTAGCAACACAGTGGATATCTTAAAACGTATTGCACGTTTGGAAAAAGCTGTATTCAATCAAAGTGAAGAATAGGTATTAAATCGACAGTCGCTGGCTACTTAGATAGTTAGAGGAAAGTCCATGCTCGCACAATCTGTGATGATTGTAGTGTTTGTGCTAGATGAATAAATAAGTCTAGGCAAGTTTTTACTTGACGGCTGTTTTGTTTGCTAAGGGAAACTATGTAAACAAACTTTAAAAGTGCCACAGAGACGAATCTATATGGAAACGTATAGGGTGGAACGGGTAAACCCCACAAGCGAGAAACCCAAATTTGGTAGGGGAACCGGCTGGAATGAAACGAAAGGAAGGCTGGATAGCATTGCTATAGATAAATGACTGTCACCGCGTAAGTGGAACAGAACATGGCTTATGATTTAAGAAACCATAAAGAGCAAAAAAATTGCTCTTTTTTTTTATCTAAAACAAGTGTATACTTAATTTGCATAAATTAAATCTTCAGGGTTGGGTGAAATTCCCTATCGGCGGTAAACCCCGCGAGCATTTTGCAGGAACTGGTGAAATTCCAGTGGCGACAGTATAGTCTGGATGGAAGAAGATGTTTTTATATATTCTTTTGTATATTTAAACGCGCCTAGAGGATTTTCTTTAGGCACGTTTTTTAGTTGATGTATGAAGGGATTGATGATTTATGAGTTCAACAAAGAAACTAACAACCATTGCAATCTTAAGTGCGATGGCAATGGTTTTAAATTTATTGATACAATTTCCAATTGTACCAGCCGTATCTTTTCTAAGCTATGATCCAAAAGATATCATTATTGTGATTGCAGGATTTATCTATGGTCCTATGACATCCTTTATTATGAGTCTATTGTGTTCATTTTTAGAAATTGTATTCCGTGGAGGAAACTTATTAGATGTTTTGATGAATGTGATTTCTACTTGTACATTCGCTTGTGTGGCTGCCTGCATCTACAAATATAAACATTCTAAAAAAGGAGCCATTGCAGGTTTGGTATTAGGAACTGTATGTTGCACATTGAGTATGACTTTATGGAACTATATTATTACTCCAATTTATTATCAAATGCCAAGAAGTGCAGTCGTTGGTATGCTGCTTCCAGGTATTGTTCCATTCAATATTATTAAATGTACATTAAATGCTGCATGTGCGATGTTGATCTACAAACCACTTGTAAACGCATTGAGAAATACACAGTTTGTTCCTCAATCGAACACAAATGAAACTCTTACAAAAGATGTTGGAATTGTGAGTGCATTTATTATTGTGTCAATTGTTGTTTTAATATTAGTAATGAAAGGTTAAAAGAAAAATGGAACTTTTAGAAGCAAAAAAAATTATGGATGAAAAATTAGGAGATTATAAAATCATGGCTTTGGCAAGCTGTGTAGATGATTATCCTATGGTAAGAAATGTAAGTTGTGTTTTCTACAATGATAAAATTTATTTTAAGACAGATAAAAACTTTAGAAAAACACAACAATTATTCAAAAATGATAGAGTAGCTATGTGCTTTAATGGCGTGCAAGTAGAAGGTACAGCTAAAAATTTAGGATTGGTTATTGATGAACCTGGTCGTATTTTTGAAAAGAAATACAAAGAATTCTTGTGGCAAAGCTACAATGCATATTCACATGTAGATACAGAAATTCTAATTGAAGTTACACCTAAGTTTGTTGAAATCTGGGATGAAGACAAAGATCGTAATGCATTCCAATTGTTTATTGATTTTGACAAAGAAACAGTGGAATACAAACCTTATGACTAGTTTTTACTAGTCTTTTTTTGTGAAAATTTACAAGAAAATGACATGGATATGATACAATATACTGTGGTAGAAAGTAGGTGGAAACATGTCTCCAGACCCGAGTTATTTAAATAATAGAAAAGAATATATGTTCGGAGGCATGCGATTTGTCTTCGTTTAAGATATAAGGAGGACAAATTGTGTTAGAGTTTTATAAAACATTTGAAGATGGAACACGCAAAATCCAAGAACCAGAACCAGGCTGTTGGATCAATGCGATTGCACCTACGGAAGAAGAAAGAAATTATTTGATTGAACAAATTGGTGTTTTACCTGAATTTGTCAAATCTTCACTGGATGAAGAAGAAAGTTCGCATATGGATTATGACGATGATTTTAGACAGTTATTGATTATTTTTGACTATCCAAGTGCGGAAAATGAAGATGATGATTCGATTGATTCAACTTATTCCACATTGCCAATTGGTATCGTGATTTTAAAAGGATATGTAGTCACAATTAGTTTGTATGAAAACTGGAGTATTTTAGAAATGTCGCAAGGAAGAATCAAAGGTATGGATACGCGTTTAAAAACGCGATTCTTCTTACTTTTAGCTTTGCGTATTTCACAAAGATTCTTGATTTGTCTACGCCAAATTGATCGTTTATCAAGTCGTGCTGAGACGCGATTACATCAATCGGTAGAAAATGATGAGTTGATTGAAATGTTAGGTTTAGAAAAATCATTGGTTTATTTTTCGACTTCGTTAAAATCGGATGAAGTAACATTAAATAAAATTATGCGTGGAAAACAAATTCAATTGTATGAAGAAGATGAGGATTTGTTAGAAGACGTCATGATTGAAATTCATCAGGCCATTGAGATGTGTAATATTTATTCAAATACAATGGCAGGTACTATGGATACATTCGCAAGTATCATTTCTAACAATATGAATATTGTCATGAACAAATTAACTGTAATCACAATCGTAATGGCCATCCCCAATATTATTTTCGGTTTCTACGGAATGAATGTGCGGTTGCCATTTCCATTTGTATGGTTCCCAAGCTTTGTGGCAATTTTGGCCTGTGTGGTTGCGACCGTATACTTTTTTAGACATAATATGTTTAAGTAGGGTTTGATTTTTTTCAAACCTTTTTCTTTTAGACAAAAGAAAAAAGCACTACTTAAAATAGTGCTCCAAGTGCTCCAAATAAGCCCATGCTTGCTAAAGCCATAATAATACCTGCAAGAATGACACCTAACATAACAGCGAGTACGCTTGATTTAAAATCCATATCTAAAATACTTGCGGCAAGTGTTCCAGTCCAAGCACCTGTTCCAGGTAATGGAATGCCTACAAATAATAGTAGGGCAACAAACAATCCTTTTCCGGCAGTTTCTTGTAGTTTTTTTCCACCTTTTTCACCCTTTTCTAAACACCAAGTAAAAAAGTTTCCAATAACAGGCTTGTCAGCTCCCCAAACAAGAATCTTTCTGGCAAAGAAATAGATAAATGGAACAGGAATCATATTTCCGATAATCGCAATAATATAATATTGTACAAATGGCAATCCCATTCCGGCGGCAATAGGAATGGCTCCACGAAGTTCAATGAGTGGTACCATAGATACCAAAAACACAATTAAGTATTTTTTTAACATTTAAAATCTCCTTTTTTCGACAAATAAAAGTGTATCATTGAAATATTAAATTTACAATATTAGACAGATATTGAAATGTGTCTAGCACTACGATGTTGAAAGTGCTAAAAATAGTGCTATACTGAAGTTATAAAGGAGATGTTACATATGAAATGGTTCGATTCTGATTATGATTATATTGATGAATTCACAACACAATGGAATGAAAGGTATAAAAAGATTAAAAGAATAGGTATAATATTAAGTGTGGTTTTGATTTTAATTGGTATTTTATGTTTTGCATTTCCAGAAAAAGTATTCACAACGATTCAAATTATTGCAGCTATTGGATTGATTGTTTGGGGTGCTTGTGAAATCTATTCGTATATCACGACAACTTTCTTCTTTAGAGATGCAATGTGGTTGGCTAGTGGAATCTTAAACATCTTGTTAGGTTGTTTATTATGTACGATGCCAGTCACAATTACAGTAAGTACTTTGACGTTCTTGTTTGCGTTTGTTTTATTGGTGAATGGAATTCAAAAAATCACTTGGGGTTCTCGGTTAAGTTTTTTTAGAGTAATCAATACCAATTATTTAAGTTTAACAGGTTGGGTCAATTTATTATTGGGTATTATCTTTATGGTGATGCCTTTCCAAAGTGCTTTAGTCATCAATTATATTTTAGCTGCCTATCTTATTGTGGCGGGTATTAGCTTGTTGATTGAAGTTGTTTCAATGAAAAGAATTTAAGGGGTAATTATGGAAAATTTTAAGTTTTATGCACCTACAAAAGTGTATTTTGGTAAAGATGAAGAAAAAAGGGTTGGAAAGATTTTAAAGGAATTTCATCCGAAGAAAGTGTTAATTCATTATGGTGGACAAAGTGCTATTAAATCTGGTCTTTTGGATCGAGTAAAAAAGGCGTTGGATGAAGAAAATATTGCGTATTGTTTATGTGGTGGTGTAGTTGCCAATCCATTACTTTCAAAGGTAAATGAAGGCATTCAAATTTGTAAAGAAGAAGGTGTTGACTTCATTTTAGCTGTTGGTGGTGGAAGTGTATTAGATTCAAGTAAGGGCATTGCGTATGGTGTTTATAATGAAGGTAATGTCTGGGATTATTATGCAAGAAAGAAAAAGGTACAGGGTGCTTTACCAATGGGATGTATATTAACACTTGCGGCTACGGGTAGTGAAATGAGTAATTCGAGTGTCATCACAAATGAGGATGGAAATCTAAAACGTGGATTGAGTAGTGAATATGGATATTTTAAATTTTCTATTTTAAATCCAGAATTAACATATACAGTATCTAAGTATCAAACAATGTGTGGATGTACAGATATTATTATGCATACGTTTGAAAGATATTTTACGCCTTATGATACTTTGGATTTGGTGGATCAAATGGCAGAAAGTGTTGTTCGTACAGTAATCAAAAACGCAAAAATTCTTTTGGAAGATCCTACAAATGAAAAGGCTCGAGCTGAAATTATGTGGGCAGGCAGTGTATCGCATAATGATATGACAGGAGATCGTTCTTTAGGGGATTGGACTTGTCATCAATTGGAACATGAATTGAGTGGTATGTTTAATGTGGCACATGGAGCAGGACTTGCTGCAATTTGGGATAGTTGGGCAAACCATGTATATATGGAAAATCCAACGCGATTTGCCAAACTTGGACATCGCGTGTTTGGCTTGGATGATTCAGATACTTTGTCTTGTGCTTTGAATACAATTGAAAAGATGGAAGAGTTTTTTAAATCGATTGGCATGCCTACAAGTATTCAAGAATTGTTGAAACGTAAATGTACGGAACAAGAATTGTATGAATTAACATATAAGTGTAGTTTTGAGCATACGCGAACAATTGGAAAATTTAAAGAATTGGATGAAACAGATATGCTTGAAATTTATCGTATGGCAAATGAAAAGGAAGTCGCTTAAGACTTCCTTGTTTTAGTTAAACAGACTTTTGATAAAGTTGATGATTTTATCGAACCAACCCTCAGATTGTGCTTTGTTGATAAGTCCAGATAATTGATTTTTCAAATTACCAGACAGTTTGTTTAATTGTTCCAATACTTCTTGCGAATCGATGGCTGAAGTATTTTGGTACTTCTTGGCAAACGCAATTAATTTATCAATATCATCTTGAGAGATAATGTCACTTAAATTAAATTTCTTTAAAGCGTCTGTTACAACTTGTTCGACTTGTTCAGCTGTTGCAGCACTTCCTTGATTTTTTTTGATTTCGGCAAGTTCTTGTTTGATTTCAACCATAGCTTGATCTAAGCGTCCAGAATCAAAATTTGAATTATCTGCATTATTTTCGGCAATTTCATTTGTCGTTTCAAGTTCATCTTGGGCAACTTGAGTACGATCTAAATCTAATGTTTCGCCATTGGCTTCTAAAGCTTTATAAACACCAGTTAATGCAGATTCTCCCGTTACTTTTGAAACAGAAGCTACATCAATTTCAACATCGCTAACACCAGCTGTGATGGCGGCATTGGCATATTGGTTTGAAGTGATTTTTGTGATGTTATCTTCTGTGATGATCTTAACTTTGACACCTTTTCCTGCATCTTGTTTTTGCACCATAACACTTGAAATCAAGCTAGATGTATCGCCGCCAGCAATTCCAAGGTAGTTATATAGATCATTGGCATCAACGCTTGTTTCATATACGTTATTTGTATCTTCGATATCGAATAGATCACGTGTACTTTGAATTTGATCATTCGTTAAACCACCACCATATACAACGGTTGGTTTACCCCACTTTTCATCAATGACAGATGTATCGATTGCGAATACATTTGTGGCACAAGCTGAAACACCCATTACAACTGCAAGGGATGCGCCTAATAATTTATTACATTTAAACATATTTTGTTCTCCTTTTGTTTTCTAATACGTTATAAGTGTATATTAACTTTAATTTTTGTGCAAAAGTTTTGAATCTTATGTGAAATTTTGTTATACTTTTATGGTAAGTTTAAGCTAACCGGAGGGATAGAAATGCAACTAACACAATCTCAGGAAGATTATTTAGAAACAATATATGTATTAAAGTCTCAACAAGACCATGTTCGTGCTATTGATGTAGCTGCGGCTTTAGGTTTTTCTAAACCGAGTGTTTCACATGCTTTAAAGGACTTGAAAGAAAAAGAATTGATTTATACAGATAAAACGGGATATATCTTTTTTACAGAACAAGGTCAACTACAGGCAACTCAAGTGTATGAAAGACATGTTTATTTTAAAAATCAATTGCTGCATGCGGGTGTAGAACCGATTCTTGCAGAAGAAGAAGCTTGTCGAATGGAACATACAATTAGTGAAGAAAGCTTTAAAAAATTAAAGGGCAATAAATGCGTTCGATCTTGTATTGATTGTAAAGGTGATGGCTGTAAATAAAAAGGCGTGAAAATCACGTAAGTAAAAGGATGTAGACAATACGTTCGGAGTAGCGTAGAGCCCATGTTCATCGTGCGTGAAGAGTTTTGTTCACGACTCTTTCCCTTGGACAGAATATTTACGTGTACAATTGATTCATAGTCGTGTTTTGTACACGTTAGTATAGAGGAAAGATACAGGCGTTTTGTTTACGCAGAAAGGCCTCTTATGCTAAGAGTTTTGTACACAGGACGAAGAGAGAGATAAAAAAACAAACAAAGGAAAGAACTATGAGCCAGTATAGCTTGATGGGGTATACTGGTTCTTTTTAGGTTAGGCTTCGGACCGCTTGTAAAGATATGACTGATACTCTTCGTCAAGGTCAAAGCTTGCTGAGAACTTCTTACCTATAAGAAAGTCAGAACCTCCACCATTTCTATCACTGACTAAAGTTTCATCGTCTACATCTTTTTGCACATACTCTGCCTCAAACATGAGATTATACAATACTCCATACCGTTCAACAATTGCCGTCTCAATCGGCATGGAAGTCAATGTCACACTTTCTTCGATGCCGTCTGGAATTGTAACGGAATAATTATTGAGCTTACTTAGTTCATTCAATACAAATACTCATTCTTCTTTGGTAATGTACATTTCAAGAACATCATCATTTAAAGACGTGTGCATAAATGGAAAGATTTCAAACAATAGATTTCTTACTTTTTCCGCTCCAAGAATACTAGGATAGAGCTCAAAACAACTTACAGTTTTCATCTCGTTCACCTCCTCTGCTTAGAAGCTTAGCAGAGTTTTTCTTGTTTGTGCTCAACCGAAATGACGAGAACGGTCGATAAAAGCGAAAAGTATAAGTGAGGGTGCAAAAAAAAAGCAGGGCGAGCCTGCTTTGATTGTTTTTGGATTATTTTACGACTGAGTAATTGACATGAGATAAATCAATGACGAAAGCAGGACACACTTCATGTGTATCGTTTAAAAAGAAGTTGTTTATACAACCGTTGTAGGCATCCAAACATACAACATCGGTATTGCAGGCCTGATAGCTGTCTCTTGTCCAGATGTAATCGCCATTCAAGAACGCTTTCACTTTATCTGGATTCTTTAAATCAACAGCCTTTCCAATTTCGCTCAAACTAGGCAAGAATACATGACGATTGATAGTATTGTATACTTGACCCTTCGGACCTGTTTCTTGCATTGATTCATGGTCATCATAAAATACATACGAAGCCTGTTTAATATTTGTTGACTGAATAGCCGTCTTCATTGTGGAAGATAAGCCGTTGTACCATTTATTTTCTAGATATTTGTCGATATCACTGCCTTCATACGTGTTAGCATTTTGCCCGTCTGTACGGTTAGTTGATTGGAATACCTTATCTCCAATGCTACTAGCTGTCATAACTAACACTTGATTTTTTTCTCGTTCCTCTAAAACAACATATTTAGTTCCTTCGATATCTAGTGTTTTAAGTTCTGATGGAGTCGTAACAGTTCCTCCTGAGCTTCCACCCTCGGTTGTTCCACCAGTACTTCCAGAACCACCAGAAGTCGTTCCACCATTCTTGTCACCTACGCTTGCATTGTAGATAACTCGTCCATTATACTGTCCAGCATCCTCAGCAGATTTCTTAGTTGTATTCAATTTAAAACCCATGTTCTGAGTAGCTGTGTTTGTACCTGCTGGTATACTCAGCACATTCCCGTTCACACCCACAGCACCTAGGCCATTTTGAACCCTTTTTCGACATTTGCTTATGCCGGCATAAGAAGAAGTTTGCATATAGAAGTTTTTCTGTTTTGGCAAAATCACTAAGAAGATGACGCGACTTCACCACTTTGTTGATGCTATTATACGGCCACAAGAGGTTGGTCCTCACCAAATCGGCATAAACAGCTCGATAAAATCACTAAGAAGATGACGCGACTTAGCTTAGATCTACGTGTTATGCTTCAAATGTAGAGGTGATCCAATCCTTTGCAAACAAATCGGAGGTGAAATTAAATGATTTGTGTATCGTGGAATGTCAACGGCATTCGAGCAATTCTGAAAAAAGGGTTTACGGATACTCTTACCCAATTCGATGCGGATATTGTTTGTCTTCAGGAAATCAAAGCTAGATCAGATCAATTCGAAATTAATTCTGAAATGTATCCGTTCCAGTACGTAAACAGTGCTGAGCGTAATGGATACAGTGGTACGATGGTCCTTTGCAAGAATAAGCCATTATCCGTTGAATTTGGTATTGGTGTTGAAGCGTTCGACAATGAAGGTCGAGTCATTACCGTTGAATATCCTGATGTTTATATTGTAAATGTGTACGTTCCAACGTCTGGAATTGGTTTGAACCGTTTGGATTTTCGTCTCGGATGGGACGTTGCTTTTGGTAAATATGTTAAATCACTGAATAAACCAATTATGATTTGTGGAGATTTGAACGTAGCCAACAATTATATCGATGTTATTGATCCATTTGCGGATAACTTTCCCGGTTTTACGGAGCAAGAACGTGCTAGTTTTCGAGAAAATTTATTGGATGAATTTATTGACACTTATCGAATGAAATATCCGGAACGTATCCAGTTTAGTTGGTGGAGTTATGTAGGCAATGCTCGTAAAAACAATCATGGCTTACGTTTAGATTACTGGCTTGTTTCCCGTGAATTAAAGGATTGCATTGTGGATTCAAAGATTTTAGATGACACTTATGGTTCTGACCATTGCCCAATCTTGTTGGAAATCAATATCGAATTTTCAAAACAGCTAAAAGCTCCTTGAAGTTTCGCATATACAATCAAAAAACTGATTCAATCTCAAGTGGATAAAATACATTTTTAGGGCGGATATGCGGTTTAGGAAGAGAGATACTTCAAATTCGTGAAAAAAAGAAGCCTATTTAATAGGTTTCTCCTCCTTTAGGTGTTTCTTGTATTTATAAAAAGTGGTTCGCTTGATATTGAATTGTTCCATGATTTCTTTATCGGATAACTTACCACCAAAAGTTTTAGCATTGCTTAAGATAATACTTTTTATCTTTTCTACATTTGGATCATTTGTTAAAGACCCTTTTCTTTTGCCGATGACAGTGCCGTTATCTTTTGCCAGCTGTAAAGATGCACTCTTTAGGTCAAAAGCCATATTCCTACCGTTATTTGCACAATCACCGCAAATGTTAACAATATTGCGAATGTATTTGTAACGATCTTCTTTGTCGATGAATGATTTGAAAATGGAGAACAGATTTTCAATATTCTTAGTATCACAACCTGGTGTGTTGATAAAACATAGTTCGATGCCTCTTTTGTAACAGTCCATGTAAAAATCTACAAGCTGATTCATGCTACTAAAATCATCTTTTAACATTGAAAAATCGTAGAAATAGATGGTGTCACCTTGTTCAATCGAAGAAGATATATCAATCAGCGAATCTACAGTTCCGTCAAGTAGGTTAACATCCTTAAAGAGGTACTTGAGATTTTGCCATGTTCGATTATTTCGTTTGTCTTCATGTGTTGTTTTAAAATAATATCTCATGTTTTAATTATAGACTTTTTCACAACTTAAAACAACCAATCACCAGGGTGATTAAGCGTATAAACTAGCAAAACACGGCGTATAAGTTACACTATCAGATATTTAGCATAAACAGTATAAATGGAAAAAAAGAAATTTCGAAAAGATTCACTTGAACGTATTGAAATACAAACTTATTATGCTATTATGAATTTAGGAAGGTTCGCAGTAACAATATGAATGCGTACTTTATACAATACTTATCATCATGTGGAGGTAAATATGAAAATTCAAAAGTCAAACAACAAATTATTCTTCGCCACATATAATCATCAATTGGTTGTAGCAGGCGGACGAATTGTTACAAGAACATTGATTGTCTTAAAAAGTGGAGGAATTCCAATGATGTTTACAACATATGACCGTTTTGTTGGTAAATCAAACAATGCTTTGATGAGTTTAGAAAGCAACAACGCTCAGAGTGTTACATTTGTTTGTCGTTTCTTAAACTTTTGTTTCTTTGAAGACTATCACATTAAAAAATTGACGGATATCAACTCGAATATGATTATTACCTTTCTACAAAAATACGGTGCCTGCACATTGAATGGTGATGAGAATGTTAAGGGACGTAGTAAGAATACAGTTGGACGATGTGTGAATATAGTAATTGATTTCATTCGCAAGATTGAAGATGAAGGCTATAAAACAAAGGTTGACTGGCACAAAATCTATCAAACGACTAGACGTGCGAATGCAAGAACAAGAAAAGTTGAGAAGGTTGAAAGATTGGCTTTTGAAATTCGTTGCAAAGAATACTTAAATCCTATATTTAGAGACATCACTAAAGATGCGTTCCAAATTATTATGAGTGTTGTTTTAGATAGACACCAAAACATTATGATGCTTGTTGCTCTAGGTGCATTTGCTGGACTCCGTCCATCAGAGGCATGTAACGTTCGTCGTGAAGAATATGGCGGAATCAAGTTTGAGTGGGAAGGAACAAAAATCCGAAATATAACAATTGATATTTCGACAGAACTCAACCTTAGAAGCGATGGTGTTCCTGTCGGTGGGATTAAAAAACACCGTGAACAAAAAGTGTATCCGAATTTTATCAATGTGTTCAGTGAAATTTACAATGAATATATGGACTTTATTGAAGACCGCAAGTACGAAACGGATTATGGTCCGTTGACAACAAATAATAACGGTATGGCTATCACCTACAACGCATATTTATACGAATTTAAAAAGGTTGTAGAAGAAGCACGAAAACTCATGTTACTCAGTGATAACCCAAGAACGCAGAGTTACGGTCAAATGTTATTTACACATTCGTTAAGTCCTCATATATTCCGTCACTTTTTTACGATGAAACTTGTGCAATATGGCGAAACTGTTCCAACAATTATGTTTTATAGGGGTGATAAAAACCCAAATTCTGCAACTACTTATATCCAAAACAAGAGTGAGTTGATTAAACAGCTTAATGATGTTGAAGATGAGGTACTTGATTATTCGATGTGGAGGGCTGAAAGAATCTATGGTCAATCTGAATGAAAAACTGAATTTAATGACGAGCAAGTATTGTGAGAACGGCAATGCGGTCAAAACTAAGATTATTAGCTTCTTCGTTTCGAACAATTGGTTTAATGAGAGCCCTGAAATCATCAATAAAGAACTGTACGTATCTGACGAGTTATGGGAAAACCATCGTGATCAGATAGAAGAATACTGTAAGTCTAGTAATGAAACCTATGATGAAAAACACAATAAGCTGATGAAATTGTTTGAACGGGAGTTACCTGAAACTTATGGGTATTTTAAAAGATTTAAACGTGGCGTTACTTTGGATAGAACTTCAGTTTTTGCAGTCATTGATTTTCTGCTTTATTTTTTACCGGGCGAACTTGCTTTTTCAGATGAAAAAGAAATAGGTTATCTTGTTTCGTGTGCCACTGACCATTTGAAGCGTTGCGATGCTGAAGTGCTTGTCATGTTTATTAACTGGTTAAGTGAAAGTAGAGATATAACAACAGGATTCAGTAGTTTATATCAAGTGAATAATTATAAGAAACAGGAAAATAATGATGCATACAGCAAAGATTTCTATCTTAAACTGCTTTATCACTTACTTAATGAAGATTATATTAGTGAGAATCATATGTATCAAAAGTCTGCAGAGTCTAAAGCATATGTAGATGCATGGCTATTTATGTCACTTCATTTTATATGTGCATTAAGAATTACGGATTTGAAACAATTTCCTCATCCGCAGCTTCCATGTCCGCCTGAGGATGTACTGCAAAAAGTCAAAGAAGGTACATTCACAAATGAAGAAGCAAAAAAACTCAGGCCTCAATTTGTTATATATTGGATGCCACTATGCCTGTTCCAAATAAAACAAAAGCATATTCAGGGGTTCCTTCTATTCATTTTCACATTCCTTCATCTTTGGAAGTGCATTTTGGAACACTATTTGCTGTTGCAGAGGCACATTTCCAACTTTCTGGAACTGATCCAGATACTCCACTAATCCGAGAAATTAGAGCATACCGAGATATCAAGAAAGCTATGGGCGACAAGATTGGTGAATTGTTCCTTACTTCAAATTTTCACTGTCGTCAAATGAATAAAAGCTTTTTACAGATGATTGAAAACTTGACGAGCGATGTTATTGCGTCGAATGGAGATTTTAATGTGAAAGGTTACGAGCTTGCTTCTAGAGCACGATCACATAAAGGCTCTTATATGACATTTGCCAAAACAACACGTAAATATTTACGAGATCAGAAAATGACAGGCTGTTCTCCAGAATTTGTCGTGCATGAACTTTTAGAACGTGGTGTATTATCAAATGTTGCAACAATGCTTTTACGAATGCTTTATGGAGAACTGTTTACAAATCTTGAGATTGAGAATCAAACAAAAGCAATTCAAGAGTTGGAAATGTCTCCTTTAGAAATTGAAAACTCTATTGGCGTAATGCAAAGTGCAACTGAACAGGCAAAACAGACTGCTGTTGAAATCTGCAATTCTGTTAATAAAGAAGAAATTCTTATGATTCTACATAGAATTGGAAACGGTGAGGCTTTGTCAAAGACGAACGGGAGTCACTGTATGATGCTGGCAATGAAGAAACAATGTCCTTTTTCTCAAAGAGGTACCTGTATTGGATGCCCCTATGAAGTGTCGACAAAGGCAACGATTTTTCATCTAGCTGCAATGTCTAAAGAGTTACTTCGACAATATAAAGAAGCACCATCCTTGGTGGAAAAAGACCGCTTGAAAACTATTGTGACAGAAGTGATTGCTCCGAAACTTCAAGAAGTCTTGATTTGTGTGAAAGAAAACTATGGAGAAGAAGAATTTAAGATTATGAACGATATTGTTAAGGAGGTAGCAAAAAATGGCTAAAAATAACATCATTACATCGGTACTTATGATTCCTGAATTGAGTGAACGTTCCTACCGAAAGGCAAATAGAATCTTTCTTGATAACAAGAAAAAAGGAATTATTATATATGGCTATTTCAATGATGATGCTTGGGTTGTAACGGATGAATATGCTACCTTTAGTTTAAATTTTGAAATTGATGAAGAATGCCAAAGCTTTTTGGATATTCTAGGGATTTCATTGGAAGATTTTGTGAAGAACTTAAAAACCTATGTAATCTTTAAGTTCGGTGATCTTGCTTTTGGAACATTAAGAGATTTCTTATGTCAGCTTAAACACTTTGTAAAAACATATGATTTTAAGATGCGCTTTTTTCGAGATGATTATGAATATTATAAAGCTAATCTGATTGGGGAATTCTTCTCCTTGTTAAAAACAGGTGATGAATCGTTACTTGAACGTGTTTTAGGAGTGCTGGAAGATCTTGAAGAAGATATGAGAAAACGTTCGGGGTCGTCTCAGCGTATGCTTGCTTCGTTTGAATCATATTTCAAGTTCCATGACATTCTAAAAAGATTCTGGAACGAAACAACTGATATGCATGAGCGTTTGTTCTTCTTTCCAGTATATCTTTGGTGGAATCTGTCAGGTGTTATACCAATGCGTCCACGTGAGTTTGTTCTCACACCAAGGGACTGTTTGAAAAAGTCAGGCGATGTTTGGAAACTGACTATCATGAAAGATAAATTAAAAGGTGCACATAAAACTGTTGCATATAAAATTGAAGATGATTATCAACGTGTAACGTACCGAATCCCCGATGAAATGGCGAATCTAATCAACTGGTACATTGAAGAAACTAAAGAATATCCTGTAAACGAACTTAATACTTTATTTATTGCAGACACACATTATGAACATTGGGGATGTTGTACATCTTATACAAGTAGATATTTTACATATGTAAACATGTGTACCTGTCTTCGCTATTTCTTTGAACAGATCGTGAATGAGCGGTACAACTATCAAATTGTTTATGACAAAAAAGATCGTTATTTAGCACAAGACGAAATCCATTATATCTATCTAGGGGATACTCGTCATTTAGCAATGATTAACATGGTCATGGAAGGAGCTCCACCTATGATTGCTGAGATTTTAGCAGGACAGAATGGAACAGACATTGGAGCACACTATTACTCTAATGTCACAGAATTTGTCGAATGCAAAGCCCGTAGGCAGTACATGAAGATGATTAACGGGACTCAAAACTATTCAATCAGTAAACGAAATACACAACCGTTAACAGGTGGTGAATATTTTGCACTTGGCTCTGGAAAACTTTGCTGCAACGAACAGGTGAAGAATCATGATTTTTCGTATTGTAAGACTGTTGTCAACGAGAATGGTCTTATTGGTGGATGCGAGAATTGTATCTATTATAGAGAAACTGGCAAGAGCTTCAAGGATCCAAAGGAAAAAATTGGAAACAGTTTATATGAGCAGCTTACAACTCTTGGGAGTATCGTAAAAGCATATCGACTTCACGATAAATATAAAGAAGATTTGGAACAGGCAATTTTAAAACTTCAAAACACAGCATATTCATACCAGCAGTACAAAATGGAACAAATGCATATGCAGAAAATACAAAACAAACAGAAAGGAAAAAGGGGAGAATAATATGGCACGACCTAAGTCATTTAATGAAGATGAAGCGATTGCTTTGGTCAATGAGTTTCATTTGAAATATCCAGAGCGTGAAATTACATCTACAGAATTTGCTTTATATGCTCAGAATCATGGGCATCCAGAAATCAAACATTATTCGATTCGACGCAATCCACGAGTGTGGGAATATATAAGCAAAATCAATTCGAATACTGAAAAGGAATTTCTGTTGCCGGTTGTAACATGGGAAAGACTTGATGTAGATTCTTTTCTTGCTGTCAATAACACACGAAGCAAATTAAAGACGGCAATTATGCAAAGAGATACTTATTATGGTGAAGTTTGTCAATCTGCCGGAAGAATTCTAGAAGAAAAAAAAGCTATGGAAAAACAAATCAACAGATTAAACTCAGAAATTACAAACCTGCAAAATGAGGTTGAAAAGCTAAGAACAGTTAACACAAACAAAATCAATCAATATTCGGCAGAGGTTGTTTTGAAATGTAAGAAGGTTCTAGAAACGTATGTGTACCCTGACTTATGCAATGAAATTCTTCAAAAAGAAGGACTTGATGGAATGTTTGGGCAAAATATAAATCCAAGCAGTTTAGAATCAGATGTTTTATATCCAGATATGGAATTGGATGTTCAAAAATTAGAAAACTGCACGAGTGATGAGAATCTCGCATGTATTAATGACTTGTTAGGAGGATTTGACGATGAGTAGACAAGCGACGCTTAGTTTTGCAGAAAAATATCCTGAATTACTAAAGTGTTGGGATTATGAGAAAAATGAGCTGGATCCAAATGAAGTGGGATTTGCATCGCATAAGAAGGCTTATTTCAAATGTGAACATGGTCATAGTTTCCAAGCTAATATTGATACTTTTGGAACAAGAACGTATAAATGTCCTATTTGTAAGAAAAAATCACAAAGTATTGCAAATAGACCAGAGGTGATGAAATTCTGGGATTACGAAAAGAATACAATCGATCCTACAACAGTATCTTTATTCAGCGACAAGGTTGTATGGTTCAAATGTCCCAAATGTGGCAGTGAATGGCAGACAAGAATCGATAGTCGTAGGAAGACAAATAAATGCCCTGCGTGTGAGACGGATAATAAATGTAGGGTTTATCCAGGAGTAACAGATTTTAGAACACTGCGAACAGAATTGGCACTGGATGTAATTGAAGAATTAAATCCTGATATTGATTTGAATACTTTAGGGATTTCGTCTAATCAGGTAATCAACTGGAAATGCCATGTTTGTGGTTATGAATGGTCGAGCACAATTTTTAGTAGAGTTTTTACAAAAAAAAGAACAAAAGATCATCCTGTTGCTTCCTGCCCAGCATGCTGTAAGAAAACTAGAGCAATCTCTATAGGAGAAGAATATCCACAATTGATTCCGTACTATTCTCCAAATAACCCTATTCCTATCAATGAACTGTATGATCCTGTTAGAACAACCGTAAAATGGATTTGTCCTGAACATGGAGAATATGAGCAATCTATTCATTTGAAAATCAAAGCTTTAAAACGTGGAAATACAGGTTGCCCATATTGTAGAGGAAGCAAGGTTCGTTATAAAGACAGTTTTGGAACTCATCATCCTGAACTTGTAAAAGAATGGGATGAGTTAAATGATAAATCGCCATACGAGGTGACTAACGGCTCTGATTATGAAGCAATTTGGCATTGTGAGCATGGTCATAAATGGAAATCAATAGTAAGAGTACGGGCGAATGGTTATGGAAAATGTCCTGTGTGCAATAAAATTTTTACTTTTGGTGAACGTCATCCGAAATTGAAAAAGTTCTATTGCGAAGATAACGATATTCCTTTTGAAAATCTGCTTGTCTCAGATGACACACCTCGTAAATGGATTTGTGAACATGGCCATAGTTTTGAAGATCCGGCAACATACATTGAGGATAGAGGTTTTAGATGTCCTGTATGCAAAAATTCACAAGTGCTTTTTGGCTATAACGATTTACAGACTCTTTACCCAGAAATAACAAAAAACTATGATGAGGCTAAGAATGGGAATAAAGCCTGCGAAATGATTGCAAATACAAACATATTGGTATGGTGGAAATGTGAACACGGACATTCATATCAACGAACAATCAAAAGAGAAATTGACGTTGACGGTAGATGTCCAATTTGCAATAATACTCGAATTCAACAGGGTGTAAATGATTTAGCTACTATATATCCTGAGATTGTCCCTCTTTGGGATTATGAAGCAAATGACAAGAAACCTAGTGAAGTTCTGGCAACCCCAGATAATTATTATTCCTTTGTTTGTGAAAAAGGGCATCATTTTAAAGCAAGAGTAAGAGAATTAGTTGAAAATGGATTTAAATGTCAGATTTGTGATAATACTAAACTTGATCCTGAGGTAAATTCTTTAAAAGCTTTAAAACCAGAACTTGCAAAGGAATGGTCTCCTAAAAATGATAAAAAGCCTTCAGAAGTTTTATCTACGAGCGTCTATAGAGCTGAATGGATTTGTCCAGACTGTGGTGGTACATATATTGCTACTGTAAGGGACAGAATTAATCCAAATTTTATATGCCCAATATGTGATAATCGGAAAGCCTGTGTAGGTATTAACAGTTTGCAAGATCTTTATCCAGAATTGCTTGAAGAATGGTGCAATGTTGAAAACACTTTGATGGAAGTTTATCCAGATGAAGTATTGCCATCTAGTGGCTTACGGGTTTGGTGGGAATGTAAAGACTGCAAACGTAAATATCTTCTTTCAATCGGTATGCGAGTCGAAAAGTATATTCGTGGGCAATGTGCCTGCACTTATTGTAATGGACAACGCATGAGAGAAAACCATATTTTGATTTAATGCAAATAAAAAGTATGAACTCAACTAAGAGCTCATACTTTTTTCATTGATGAACAACTGTCTAAAGAAACAAATGGATGTTAATCTCGTGTGTTTTTGTGATAGTTTTGTACAAATTTTGTACATTTGGCTAAAAAATTTTTTTCAGTTACTATAGTGCTTTTTTAGTCTTTGCTTTGAGGAATGAATGGGGTCAATGCATCGGCAAGTGAATGAAGGTTACGAGATTGAATGTATACTTTTCCGTTGCCGTGGAATACATTGACTAAACCTTCACCAGTAGTAAATCCAAATGTTCCAGAAGCAATCTTGATTTCATAATCTAAAGAATCATCCCATGCGACAACATGTTCATTGTCGATTGTGATTGGGTGTGCATCGTCTACATTGATTTCCATGATATCTCCATATGCATTGATTAAAAGGTCTCCTTGACCAAATGTATGCATGACAAAGAATCCACCAGTTCCACCAAACAATGCTTTTCCTACGCTTTGCGTTTTCATTTCATAGCTCACACTATTATCGCAGGCTAGAAAAGCTCCATTGTTTAAATAGTAGTGATTTTGTGAATTGACTTCTAAACATACAATTTTTCCTGGAATGGAAGGTGCAATACCCAGTAAACCATCATGACTTGTACCAGTGGCTTCTGTGATAAACATACTTTCACCACTTGTAAGACTTCGTCCAATGGCTCCTAATACACCACCTAGACCTTTCTTGTTGCTGTTCATTTTACCTTCGATTGTAACATTAGACATGTAGGCCATTGAGCCTCTTTCGATTTTTATCGTTTCATTATTCTGTAAATTGATTTCAACGATAGGGCAATCAGAATCCCCTTTGATTTTGTAATCCATAATATGATCTCCTTTTCTTTCTTCTATTGTATCAAGTGTATGTGAATTTAACATGAAATATTAAAAAAATATAAGTGACATAAATGATGTCTGTATAGGAGTTATCCTATGTGTAAAGGAGGGCTGCACAAAATAGTAAATAAAATGAAAAATTTATACAAATTAATTGAATTTTTAAAATAAAGAAACTGGTATCCTTTACTTATCGCTTAAGCATTATTTTGTAGGAATGTAAAGTCTTGTTTTAGAAAAAAATATAAGTATACTTAAGATAGTCATTAAAAATAGTTGAAGGTTCAACTATTTTAGGAGGAATAGTATGAATGTAATTAAAAGAAGTGGAGAAGAAGTCGTTTTTGATGCATCGAAAATTGAAAATGCGATTAAAAAAGCCAATAAAGCAACTACACATAATCAAATGTCTGATGAATTAATTCATTCTGTGACACAGAGTGTTATCGATAAATGTGAAAATTTAAAGAGAAGTCCAAATGTTGAAGAAATTCAGGATATGGTTGAGGGTGAATTGATGGAGCATCGTTGTTTTGCGGTGGCTCACAACTATATTACGTATCGTTATGAGCGTGCATTGGTTCGTAAGGCAAATTCAACCGATAAACAAATCATGTCTTTACTTGAGCGTAATAATGAAGAAGTGAAACAGGAAAACTCAAATAAAAACCCATTGGTGAATAGTGTTCAGCGTGATTATATGGCGGGTGAAGTGTCAAAGGATATCACAAAACGTTTCTTGTTGCCTCAAGATGTTATGGAAGCTCATGAACAAGGAATTATTCATTTCCATGATTCTGATTATTTTGCACAACACATGCACAATTGTTGTTTAGTAAATTTGGAGGATATGCTTCAAAATGGAACAGTTATCTCTGAAACTATGATTGAAAAACCACATAGTTTCTCAACTGCATGTAATGTGGCTACACAAATTATTGCGCAAGTTGCAAGTTCTCAATATGGAGGACAAAGTATTACACTTTCTCATTTAGCTCCTTTTGTACAGGTTTCAAGAGAAAAAGCGCGTCGTGAAGTAAAAGAAGAATTGGAATCATTGAATCTAGATTCTTCTGAAGATACAGTAAATAAAATGGCAGAGATGCGTGTTCGTAAAGAAATTGAAAAAGGCGTACAGATGATTCAATATCAGGTCATCACATTGATGACGACAAATGGTCAAGCTCCTTTCGTAACTGTGTTTATGTATTTGAATGAAGTACCTGAAGGACAAACACGTGATGATTTAGCTATCATTATTGAAGAGATGTTGAAACAAAGAATCAAGGGTGTTAAAAACGAAAAGGGTATTTGGATCACACCAGCATTCCCTAAATTGATTTATGTTCTTGAAGAAAATAATATTGAAGAAGGTTCAAAATATTGGTATTTAACAGAATTAGCTGCAAGATGTACAGCTAAGCGTATGGTTCCAGATTATATTTCTGAAAAGAAAATGTTGGAATTGAAAGTGGATGCGAATGGTGAAGGTCATTGTTATCCATGTATGGGATGTCGTTCATTCTTAACTACATATTTAGATGAAAATGGAAAACCAAAATACTATGGTCGTTTCAACCAAGGTGTTGTTACGTTGAACTTAGTGGATGTGGCTTGTTCAAGTAAACGGGATGAAGAAGCATTCTGGAGAATTATGGACGAAAGATTAGCTTTATGTAAAAAAGCATTGATGTGCCGTCATGAAAGATTACTTGGAACACCGAGTGATGTAGCGCCTATTTTATGGCAAAATGGGGCATTGGCTCGTTTGAAAAAAGGCGAACCAATCGATAAATTATTGTTTGGTGGATATTCTACAATTTCATTAGGGTATGCCGGATTGTGTGAATGCGTATATTATATGACTGGACACCCTCATACTGAGGAGCCAGGAACTTCATTTGGTTTAAAAGTTATGCAATATTTAAATGATGCATGTGCTAAATGGAAGGCTGAAGAAAATATTGATTTCTCATTATATGGAACTCCAATGGAGTCAACTACATTTAAATTCTCGAAACATCTACAAGAACGTTTTGGAATTATTCCTCATGTAACAGATAAAAACTACATCACAAATAGTTATCATGTGCATGTTACAGAAGAAATTGATGCGTTTACGAAATTATCATTTGAATCGCAATTCCAAAAACTTTCTCCAGGTGGAGCTATTAGTTATGTAGAAGTTCCAAATATGGAAAATAATATTGATGCAGTATTGGCGATTATGAAACATATTTATAATCACATTATGTATGCGGAATTGAATACAAAATCAGATTATTGCCAAGTATGTGGATATACAGGTGAAATCAAAATTGTAGAGGATGAAAACCACAAATTAGTTTGGGAATGTCCAAATTGTGGTAATCGTGACCAAGAAAAAATGAATGTGGCTCGACGTACTTGTGGATATATTGGAACTCAGTTCTGGAACCAAGGAAGAACACAAGAAATCAAAGAAAGAGTACTACACTTATAAGAGCTAGTTTTCTAGCTCTTTTTTAGGAGGTAACCCAAAATGTACTACGGAAATATAAAAAAGAATGATATCGCAAATGGTAAAGGTGTGCGTGTAACACTATTTGTATCAGGGTGTACAAATCATTGTAAGAATTGTTTCCAGCCAGAAACATGGAATTTTGATTATGGTAAGCCTTATACAAAGGAAACGGAAGATGAAATTATTGAAGCTTTAAAACCAAGTCATATTGCAGGATTAACATTGCTTGGTGGTGAACCGTTTGAACCAGAAAATCAAAGGGAACTTGTGAAACTTCTTCGTCGTGTTCGTAAAGAATTACCTGAAAAGAATATTTGGTCGTTTACTGGATTTATTCTTGATCAAGACTTGTTAGATGGAGGAAGAAAACATTGTGAAGTCACTGATGAAATGTTGTCTTTATTAGATGTATTAGTGGATGGTCCTTTTAAGGAAGAAGAAAAAGATATCGCTTTGGCATTTCGTGGTTCAAGAAATCAAAGGGTTATTGATATGAAGAAATCTTTGAAGGAACAAGAGGTTGTAGAATTGGAAGTTTAATCTTCCAATTTTTTTTAACTATTGTTAAGAAAATTTGATATAATGGTTTCATGAACTATAGTGTGATTGTTTTGGCTGCTGGAAGAGGCAGTCGTACAAATTTAGATTATAATAAAGTATTTTATACTTTTGAAAACGGACAAACTGTGTTAAATAAGAGTCTGTCTGTTTTTTTATCAGATGATGAGTGTAAACAAGTGGTTTTAGTTTGTGCTGATTATGAAAAGGACTATGTGAATGAACATTATACATATGATTCAAGAATCCAAGTTGTAACAGGAGGGCAAACACGACAAGATAGTGTATATAATGGCTTACAAGTTGTTGATCAAGATTATGTTATGATTCATGATGGGGCTAGACCTTTTGTTGAAAAGAATTGGATTTTTGATTTGAAACAAACATTAGAAACCGAATCGGCTTGTTTATTAATGGTTCCAAGTGTGGATACTACAAAAATTGTTGTGGATGGATATGTGAAAGAATCGTTAGAAAGAAAGCTTGTATATCATGCCCAGACACCGCAATGCTTTAAAACTGATTTGATTAAAGAGTGTCATAAGCTTGCACGAGATAAACAAGTGCAGGCAACAGATGATGCACAACTTGTAGAATGGTTTTCTGATACAAAAGTAAAGGTTGTTTTATCAAGTTTCACAAATAAAAAAATAACTTTACCTGAAGATTTGAAAGGATAGGTATAAAGATGGAATATTCAGCTTTGGTATTTGATGATTGTAAAGAAGTAGAAGATACGTATGATAAATTATTAGCAACAATCGATTTGTTTGCGAATGATGAAAACTGCACACAAATTGTTGTAAGTTGTAAAAGTGTATGGACACTAAGACTTGCTTCATCACCTAAAAATAAGGTGATGCTTGTACAAAGACCGGACAAGCCTTATGTGGCTTTATTGAATGGTTTAAAGGCTGTTAAACAAGAAAATGTTGTTGTGACAGGTATTTCTACTAAACATATAAAAGAAGATGTAGATACATTATTGGATCATCTATCAAGATATCCAGCAATTAATTTCGATAAAGATTTACAGGCATTTGATACAAGATTATTGATGTTCTGTCTACAAAAAGCCATTGAATCTAACTTGGCAATTACATCTTATGCCCAAGCCGTTACGCTTGCAAATACTCCACTTGAATCTGTTGAATGATACGGCTATAGTCGTATCATTTTTAATAAAAACTTAATTATTTTGCATGCTTAAAGGTAGTACAATAGGTATATGCAAAACTCATCAAATTTATCAAAAAGTTATAAAGAAATCATTAAACAACATGTATTTACTTTATTTAATGGAATCAATGTAATATTGGCTATATTCGTATTTTTTACGGGTTCCTATCGTAACATGCTTTTTATGATCACCGTTATTTTAAATATGCTGATTGGACTCTTTCAAGAAATACGATCTAAACGAATGCTAGATAAGCTTTCCTTATTAAATCAGCCAAAGATTCATGTGCTTCGAAATGATATTGAACTTGAATTAAGTGTGGAAGAAGTGAAAGTCAATGATATTCTTATATTATATCCTGGGGATGAAATCAGTTTTGATGGTCATATCGTATCTGGAAGTATTGAATGCGATGAATCCATGCTGACAGGAGAAAGTGATGCGGTATATAAACAAGAAAATTCATCATTGCTTAGTGGAAGCTTTGTGGTTTCAGGAAAATGTTTGATGAAAGTAGACAAAGTAGGACAAGATACATATGCCTATTCGATTTTAAAACATGCGAAACGCTTTAAAAGATATCCAAGCCAGTTACGAGATTCGATTGATACCATTATTAAATGGTGTACATACATTCTAATTCCACTTGGATGTGCCTTGTTTATTAAACAATTCATCAAGACCAATTATACAACAGCTACCTTAAATACAGTAGCAGCCGTTGTTGGTATGATACCAGAAGGCCTTGTCTTTTTAACAAGTGTTGCCTTAGCCATCAGTTCATTTAAACTTGGTAAACAGAGGGTTTTAGTACAAGAACTCTATTGTATTGAAACACTCGCAAGAACGGATACACTTTGTTTAGACAAAACAGGCACACTGACACAAGGAAAGTTAAGTGTATGTCATGTAGAAGAAATTAAAAATATTGATGGTATTCTAGGCGATATGATGCAGACTTTACCTGATGAAAATGCGACAGCACTTGCATTAAGAAGTCATTTTAAGACAAGAAATCATAATAAAGTCGTATCTTTTCTGCCATTTTCAAGTCAAAGAAAATATTCAAGTGTGACATTTGAAGATGGAGAATATAAACTCGGTGCTTATTCTTATATTGCCAAAGAGATAGATTCAAAAGTAGAAGAACATATTGAAGAATATACATCTCAAGCTATGCGCGTTATTGTGTTGATGAAAGATGATGTTGTTTTAGCTTATATATGTTTGCGTGATGAGTTAAGAGATGGTGCCAAAGATACATTGAACTTTTTTAAAAAACAAGGCGTGGACATTAAGTTGATTTCAGGAGATGATCCAAAAACAGTTGAAGCTCTAGCTAGAAAAGCTGGCTTTACATCTAAAAGTATTGATATGTCCAAAGTACAAGATGTGGAAACTGTAGTTGATTCTTATTCGATTTTTGGACGTGTGACTCCCGAACAAAAGAAAGAACTTGTTTTGGCATTAAAGAAAAGAAATAAAACAGTCGCAATGACAGGAGATGGCGTCAATGATGTCATGGCATTAAAGGAAGCGGATTGTTCGATTGCGATGGGATCTGGTTCACAAGCTTGTAAAAGTGTGGCAAGTTTAGTTTTATTGAAAGATCAAATGAATGCATTACCTGCCATTTTGTATCAAGGACGATGTGTCATTAATAATATTCAAAGAACGGCATCTTTGTTTCTAGTTAAAACACTATTTTCAATTGGACTATCCTTGTTGGCGCTGATATTTTTAAAGAATTATCCATTCAAACCTATTCAATTAACTTTGATTTCCGCTTTGGCAACAGGAATACCTAGTTTTGTATTAACATTAGAACCCAATGGAAATAAAGTGAAAGGTAACTTTCTACAAAATGTCATCTCAAAAGCATTGCCAGGAGCTATATGCGTTATATGTAGCGTAATTGGTGTATCGATTCTAGGTCATTTTATCTATATTTCGCCAAGTGAATATTCAACGATGTGTACAATTCTTGCCGGAGTCAATGCACTTATGGTACTCGTACGCGTATGTGTGCCTATGACAACATTAAGAAAAATATTAGTTACTATCATGTGTATGATATTTGTAGGCTCAATAATCTTATGTAAGAATTTTTTCTACATCGTTCATTTAAGATGGTATGAAATTATCTATGTGATTTTGAATATTTGTCTAATTCCACATATTTTAACAGTTGTATCGTCTTGGATAAAATTATTTTTGAAACAAAAAAATAAAGTTTGGAAATGATCCAAACTTTTTTCTATCTCCAAACCTCTTCAGCGATTTCTTTGACTAATTTAACTTTAGCCCACTGTTCATCTTCAGTCATGATATTTCCTTCTTCCGTAGAAGAGAATCCACATTGTGGGCTTAAACATAATTGTTCTTTTGCCACATATTTTTCGGCTTCCTGAATTCTTTTCTTAACCTCTTCTTTATCTTCGAGTTTCGCAAATTTTGAAGTAATCAATCCTAGAACGACTTTTTGATTTTTAATAAAGCGAAGTGGACTGAAATCACCAGATCTTTCTGAATCGTATTCTAGGAAAAATCCATCTACTTTACAATGACCAAATAAAATTTCGGCAACAGGTTCATAACCACCTGATGAAAACCAAGTAGATCTGAAGTTTCCTCTACAAATATGCATAGTGATTGTCATATCTTCTGGTTTTGCCTCTAAGGCAAGATTGATCATATTTACATATGATTTTGCGATTTTATCTAGATCAAGACCTCTTTCATTATAGGCCTTTCGCTTATTGGCATCGCAGAATTCTCCCCAAGAAGTATCATCCAATTGTAGATATCTACACCCAGCATCATAAAATGCACGAATAACCTTTTGATAAGCAATCGCAATGTCATGATACAACTCTTTTTCGTCTTTATAACGTTCAATTGGTGTATATTCTTCACTACGTACGCAACAAATCAAATGAAGCATAGAAGGAGAGGGGATTGTCATCTTACAAAGTGTATCTTGTCCGATGCTTTGTAGGTATTTGAAATGTTCTACAAATGGGTGGTTACCAAAATCAATTTTACCTGTAATTTTTAATGTAGCTGCCTTTGGCTGATGTCCTTTAAAATGTACAGACCAATGATCAGCTTTGATTTCTTCAACACCATCTAGATCTGCTAGAAAATCTAAATGCCAATATCTTCTTCTGAATTCTCCATCTGTAACAGCTTGAAGTCCAACTTCTTTTTCTTTTGCGACTAGCTCTTGGATGGCCTTATCTTCGATGGCTTTTAATTGCTTGGCATCAATTGTTTTATTCGCAAATTCTTCTCTAGCTTTTTTTAGATAGTCAGGACGTATAAAACTTCCTACTACATCATATTTAAAAGGGGGTTGTACTGTCATAATTAATTCCTCAACTTTCGTGTGTTAAGTCTACCATATTTGTAGAATATAGAATAATTGAAAAAATCTTTATGTTGTTATAGGTAAAAACTATAATAAAAAGAAATCTGGAATTAACCCCAGATTTCTTCAGCAATTTCTTTGACCAATTTCACTTTAGCCCATTGTTCATCTTCTGTTAATTTATTTCCAATTTCACATGATGCGAAACCACATTGTGGGCTTAGATACAAGTTTTCTAATGGGACATATTGACTTGCTTCTTTAATACGGGCAATTACAGTTTCTTTGTCTTCTAACTTGGCTGATTTTGTCGTCACTAAACCAAGTACGACTTTTTTATCGGATGTGACCTCTTTTAATGGCTCAAACCCACCAGAACGAGCATCGTCAAATTCTAAGAAATAGGCATGTACATTTTCTTTCGCAAATAATGTTTTTGCGACGGCATCATATGCACCGCTTGAAGCATATGTTGAATGGAAATTACCACGACAAACATGTGTATTGATTACTAAATCTTCCGGTTTATCTTCGATTGCCAAATTATTGATGCGTAAGAATAATTCTTGTACCTTTAATAAACCTTCTTGATCGGTTTGGAAAAATAATGGTGCTTTTTCATCTACCAACATACCCCATGAACAATCATCGAATTGAATGCATCGACATCCAGCATCATATAATTGTTGGATCACAACTTTATATCCATTCGCAATATCTTGAACTAATTCTTCTGTATCTTCATAATATTTTCTTGTGTTTTCTAGCGCAAATGGAAGAATCATCTGTTCTAAAAATTGTGCAGGAGCTGGAATTGTTTGTTTGGCAATCGTGTTTTCATCTTCAAACTGTTTCACAAATTTAAAATGTTCTACAAAAGGATGCGTACCATTCACGCCTACTTTTCCAGTGATATATGTATCATCAATCATAGCTGCTTCACCATGGAAAGGAAGACCTGTTTTTGTTGGTGTATGCGAAACGCCATCAAATCCCCACATGAAATCTAAGTGCCAAGTAGCACGTCTAAATTCACCATCGGTAATGACATGAAGTCCAGCTGCCTTTTCTTTTTGAATTAAATCTGTAATGCATGCATCTTCAACTGACTTTAATTCTTCTTTTGAGATTTTCTTTGCTTCATAATCTTTACGAGCTTGTTTTAATTTTTCGGGTCTTAAAAAACTTCCGACCACATCATATCTATAAGGTGTTTGAACTGGCATAATTAAATTCCTCAACTTTCGTGTGCGTTAAGTCTATCATATTTGTAGAGTATAGAATAATTGAAAAAATCTTTATGCTGTTATAGGTAAAAGCTATAATAAAAGACCAATTTTACTTGGTCTGTTCAATATATTGTATTAGATGATTTAGATAGTTTCTTGCCATGTTGGATAAGACTCCATCACTGATATAGCCTATTTCCATGACTTCATCACTATCTAGTGGAATGGATACAATATTGTTTCCATTTAAATCCGTGCTTAAGATACCTGAAGAAATCGTATATCCGTCAAGTCCAATCAATAAATTAAATAAGGTAGCACGATCGGAAACAACAATACTCTTTTTAGATGGTTGCGTACTGTGTAATTCTTCTGAAAAGTAAAATGAATTGTTGATTCCTTGTTCATAAGTTAAACGAGGATAGTTTTCTAAATCTTCCATTTTCACTAATCTTTTATTGGATAAAGGATTTGTCTTAGATACAAAGACATGAGGTCTAGCCTCAAATAGTTTTGTGAATGTTAAATGTTCTTTCTTTAAAATGCTTTGAATAACTTCACGATTAAAATGAGAAAGATAAAGAATACCCAATTGACTGCGATGATTTTTAACATCATCAATAATATCGTATGTTCTTTGTTCTCTTAAAGAAAATTCATATTCACTTTGATTATACTCTTTGACTAAGGCAACAAAGGCATTGACCACAAAGGCATAATGTTGACTTGATATCGCAAATACAGTTCTTGCAGGAACGGCGTTTTTATATTGTTCTTCAAGTAAGTTTGCTTGTTCAACGACTTGTCTAGCATATCCTAAAAATTTTTCACCTTGTTCAGAAAGTAAAATACCTTTGTTTGTGCGAACAAATAAACAGATGGACATTTCTTCTTCTAAATCATGAATGGCTTTTGATAAAGATGGTTGCGAAATAAATAAGGCTTTAGCTGCGGAATTAAAAGATCCAGATTCAACGACCTGGATCACGTAGCGCAATTGTTGTAGCGTCATTAGTCAATAAGTGTGATTGTATCAATCACTTGAGGATTTCTAGGGCGGTCATTGAATGTAGTAGGGGTCTTCGCAATTTTATCCACATTTTCCATACCTTCAATCACTTTTCCAAACGCAGCATATTCACCATCTAAATGAGGTGCATCTTGGTGCATAATGAAGAATTGACTTCCTGCACTATTTGGATCCATAGCACGTGCCATAGATAAAACTCCACGAGTGTGTTTTAAATCGTTTTTAAATCCATTAGATGCGAATTCTCCATGAATTGTATAACCTGGACCACCAGTACCATTTCCGATCGGGCATCCACCTTGAATCATAAATCCTTTGATAACACGGTGGAAAGTAAGTCCATCATAGAATTTCTTTTCGATTAGATTCAAAAAGTTTTCAACCGTTTCTGGAGCAATCTCAGGATACAGTTCAGCTTTGATTTGATCTCCATTTTTCATTGTGATTAAAATATTTTTTGTTTCCATGTTTTAGTTTTCCTCTCTTATATATTGAATTGCGATACAACCAAGACCAGTATGTACGGCAATTACAGAACTAATATAGTCTATATGAATATTTTGTTCAGGCACACCTTTTTTGATAAAACATTTTTTAAAATGGTTGGCACCCTCTAAAAAATCGGAGTGAATAATATAAATATGCGTATGTTGAATATCAATATCATCCATGATTTTATCGATCGCATAGGCATCGGCTCTTTTTTCTGTACGAACTTTATTTAAAACATCAATTCTACCTTTTGTACTTTTATTTATATGTAAAACAGGATAGATCTTTAATAAACCCGCAAGTGTAGCAGCCATAGGTGTTAATCTTCCACCGCGTTTTAAATGTTGAAGATTTTTGACAAGAATCAATGAGTTGGATTCATCAATAGCAGGTTGAATGATCTTTAAAATCTCTTCTGAAGATTTATGTTCATCCACTAACTTCTTGATCCAGATCGCAACATGTTTTTCAATTTCACACGTTGAATACATATCAATGACATGAACATTCATTTCGAGTTCACGTGCGATACTTTGCATGGTGCTAGCATTTGTAGATAATCCATTTGTCAAAGGAACGGCAAATACGCTGTCATATTCTTTTTTTAGTTCTTCAAATAAATCATAAATTTTTTGATAAGCAGCCATACTTGTTTTTGGCATTTTCCCCTTGGCTAATTCTTTATAAATATCTTGTGTTGAAATTTCTAATGTATCTTGATAGGTTGTTTCATCAATCGTAATTTGTAAAGGGAGTAGATAGATTCCTAATTCTTTTGCCTGCGCAAAAGATAAATTGGAACCTGTATCTGTTACAACGGCAATTTTTTCCATTTAGAAACCTCGAATCGTTTCAGCATCGATATTTTTAATGATTTCAACCGCAAGTTTTACAGCATTGTCATAATCTTCTTCAGAACAAATGCCAAAAGAAGCATGCGCAAAACGAACGGGAATACCAATAATGATGGTTGGAATGTTATAGCGGTGAGTAATTCCTGCATTGGTTCCGCCACCTTTTCTTACACTTTCCTGTACAGGAATATTTTTTTCATGAGCCAAATCAATTGCATAACGCATAAAACGAGGGCTTGTGATATAAGAACGGTCAAACCAACGTAACATTGGACCTTTTTTCAAGGCAGACTGAATCATGTAGTCTTGTTCAAATGTATCATCACTTGGGCATCCTTCAAAACAAATCGCAATGTTAGGATTTAAGTTTTTGATTGCTGTGTCCATGCCTCTTTCGCCGACTTCTTCTTGTGTTGTTAATGTGGCTTCAATGTTATGATTTACATCTTTTAATTGGTGAAGAACATCCATTACGGCAGCACATCCAATACGGCAATCAAAAGCTTTACCTAAAAAGATTTTGTGGGCTTCATCATATTTACAAGTAACGGCAGGACACATGAAATTACCTACAGAAATATGGAAATCTTCCTTAACTTCTGTAGCATTTGTAGCTCCTACGTCGATGACTAAATCATCAAAATCTACTTTTCCATTGCGCTTTTCGGCTGATAAGAAATGAACCGGTTGACTTGCGACAATACCAGAAATTTTTTCACCCTTATCATTTAGAATCCAGACTTCACCTGATACGATGTTTTTTGGATCCCATCCTCCAAGTGGTAAAAAGCGAATTGTACCATTTGGCTTGATTGCTTGCACAATAAAACCAACTTCATCTGCATGTGCATCCAAAAGAATGGTTGTCTTGTGTTCTTTATCTTGTTTAAAATGCATATATGTATTACGCATTGTGTCATCATGAACTTCACAAATATCTTTGACATCTTCCATGGCTAATTTCGATACTTCATCTTCCATGCCACTTGGTCCAAAGGCAGTTGAGAAGTCAAGAATTCGTTTTATTTTTGAATTCATATACATTTCCTCCATAAATTTGTTAATATTATAGCACAGATACATGCTTGTGGATGTGATTCTGGTCATTTGAATTAAATTGTATTTGGACAAAGGATTAGAATACATGTATCTTAACCAAAAAGGAGATTTTTGAATGAAAAAATTAATGTCAAAACTACATTTTAGAAGTATATATAAAACAATCGTATTAACGTTAGTTTTATGCTTTTTATACAATATCGCATATTTGTTGATGAGTGCATCTGCTATGAATGTCTATATAAGACAAAGTCTTGAAGTTGTACTTAGCTTATTATCAAGTCTAGGCTTTTACTTCATCTGTACAAAGATCTGGAAGGCAAAGAACTTTTCGGCTTCTGCAATTTTAAAAGTATTCGTACTACAAGGTATTTATATCTTGATTGTGAGTGGAATTCTTTCAAATCTTGTAAATGTTTGCGCAAATAATACAAGCTTAATGTTAGTATTACAGCTTATGAGTGCATTCTGTTTAGTTGTGATGGTACCATTCCAGTTGATTTTCTATTATGGTTTGATTCATGACAAAAATTTAAAGGAATTTATTCCTTATGCATTAAAACAACATCAGAAAAAGATGTTGAACTGGTATTGTTCACTACTCATCTTAATCGTTGTATTGGATACAATGTCAGGTGGTTTGTTTAGTGCGGCCCAAGGCTTTAATGCCCAAAGCATTTTAGTTGGATCTATGTATATGGGTAATCCCATGATATCTTGGATGATGTATTTATTTTTAGGTGTAAGCTTTCAATCGAGTCTTGCATCGATGTTTACTTATTTATTTGTGAATTTTTTGATGGGCTTTTTCTATTGCGTTCTTGAACTAAACTATGTTTCTTATGTGGGAAGTCTTTTAGATGCAGATTAACGAATTAAAAATTACCAGTCGAAGACTAGGCCTTTTAGTAAAGATGAATATCTTAACGGTTGAAGATTTATTGAAATATTATCCTTTACGTTATGACACGGTACAAACTTTGCCTTATGCTTCGTGGAATGAAAAAGAAAGTGTTGTTTTTCAAGGCTTGATTTGTTCGGCAGCACGAGTGATCCGTTTATCTAAGAATCGTTCGATGACTAAATTTAAAGTGATGTCATGGAATGAAGAATTAAATATTACTTTATTTAATCGTCCATGGCCAAGTCAGTTTGGTTTTGGTAAGACGATAACGATTTATGGACAATATCAAGGAAATAACAATGTATTAGCTTCCACTTATAATTTCAAACCTTTAGATCAACAATTAGGCTTACATCCAGTATATCCATTGATTGAAGGTTTGAAGCAATCCGATATACAGGCCATTATGAAAGAGGCCCTTAAACATGTGGATGTTTTGCCTCAAAGAGTACCACAAAGGTATATTGAAAAGTATAAGTTGTTAGATATATCTACGGCTTATAAATGGATTCACTTTCCAGAGAATGAAAAGCAGCTGCATGCCGCAATTCGTACATTGAAGTATGAAGAGTTTCTATGTTTTCAATGCGTAATGCAGTCGATGCATGAAAAGAAGGAAATTAAAACAAAAAAGGTTTTTTCAGTTTCTACAGTAAAAAATTGGATTTCAAATCTTCCTTTTGAATTGACAAAAGATCAGCTTTCAAGTATTGATGATATTCTATATGATTTAAAAAGTTCAAATGTGATGTTTCGCCTTGTTCAAGGGGATGTTGGCTGTGGCAAGACGATTGTGGCACAAATTAGTATGTATGCCAATCAACTTGCAGGTTATCAATCGGCTTTACTTGCACCAACTGAAATTTTGGCAAGACAACATGTAAAAAATATGCATAAATTAGGTCTTGAAGCGACTTTATATGTTTCAAGTCTTGCGGCTAAGGAAAAGAAAGAAATTTTAGAGAAACTTGAAAATGGCAAGATTTTTAATGTAGTGGGAACACATGCTTTGTTTCAAGAAAATGTTGTATTTCATAAATTAGGTCTTGTGATTGCGGATGAACAACAGCGTTTTGGGGTGAAACAAAGAAGGTCTTTGTTAGAAAAGGGAAAGTGTGTTGATTTTTTAATGATGTCAGCTACACCGATTCCTAGAACATATGCACATTTCTTATATGGGGATATGGATATTAGTTCGATTCATACGATGCCTATAGGAAGAAAGAGTGTTGTCACAAAATACTTTAAAACGGCAAGTATGGCACCTTGTTTAAATGATGTTTTAAACTTTATTAAAGAAGGAAGACAATGTTATGTCGTATGTCCTGCGATTGAAGAAAATGATGAGTATAAGATGCGTAATGTGTTTGAAATTTATGAGGGAATGACAAAGACATTAAAGGATGTGCGAATTGGCTTGTTGCATGGGAAAATGACAAGTCAAGAAAAGGAAGAGACGATGGCTAAGTTTTCTAAGCATGAATTCGATATTCTTGTTTCTACAACGGTTATTGAAGTTGGAATTGATGTAGCCAATGCGAGTGTGATGGTCATTTATGATGCGCATCGCTTTGGCTTAAGTACATTACATCAGTTAAGAGGACGTGTAGCTCGTGATAAAAAACAAGGATATTGTTTCTTGTTGTCATCATCAAATGATCCGCAGGCGATTGAGCGCTTAAAAAAGATGGAAGAATTGAAAGATGGCTTTGAAGTATCGAATTATGATTTGCATATGCGCGGTCCAGGTGATATTTTAGGAATAAGACAAAGTGGTATGCCTTGTCTTGTGTTTGGTGATTTTGAAAAAGACCAGGCTATGATGGAAATGTGTATTCAGGATGCAAAAGAAATTATACAAGATCAAGTGGATGTGGATCTCTTGTTGTATATTTCGAATGCGATTGAAAATGCACAATATTTTGATTAGGAGACTAATGATGGATAAACAAAAGGTAGAGAATAAATTCATATATTTTATCAGCTTACTTGGTATGGTAATGATTCTTGTATTGATTGCTTATTTCTTCTTTTTGCGTAATGTTGAAGTGGATATTATGGATAATGCGCAATATACCTATGTTGGAGAAAATGGAAATGCAAGTGTTGTGGTAAGCGCAAAGCAGGGGGAATTGAATCAAAGAATGCAGGACTTTTTGAATTCAGTCAAATATGAAGTGAGTCCAAGTTCAGATTTATCCAATGGAGATACAATTCATGTTACGGCAACCTATGATGAGGCTTTAGCAAATCAATATCATTACAAACCTAAAAGTATAGAGGCAAATGTTGTCGTTGAAGGACTTGCCAATCGTTATTTGGCTTTGCAGGATATTCCTAAGACATTGATTCAAGATGGTAGAAATGCTGCACTTGATTACGTAAAGGAAAATCAGGATGCAATCTATAAGTTAGATGGAAAAGAAGAAAAGACACCAAGTCTTGATAAAATGAAAATTGTATATTCAGCATATTTAAAATCGAACCAGAAAAAGAATAGTGATCGTTTTGTGTATATTGTACAAATGACTTATGATTCAGAAGTTCTTTATTATATGGTGTGTATTCCAAATATCAATGATTCTAATGAAATTGATACACATAATATATATGGAGAAAAAGCATATTTAACACAGGATGAATTGGATGGTAAAGATTTTAATGGGTATGTAGATCGTGTCTATTCGTCAAAATATCAAATTGAGCAAAAAAAGGAGCTGTAACGGATAAAGAAGTTTCAGCTTAATAAAAAAGGACCGAA
>ERZ773181.236-NODE-236-length-67603-cov-104.503908_pt1 | contig 67603 bp, 46 predicted proteins | sample MGYA00581001_ERZ773181 | MGnify/ENA primary metagenome ERZ773181 (study PRJEB29015, sample SAMEA2737780) | human gut metagenome | biome: human gut; feature: human-associated habitat; material: faeces | place: China | collected 2012 ...
GTAACAAATTTAGTTTAACCATCCTAAAGGTGACAACTTTTTCACGTATAAGACAACTTGTTTTGAAAAATGTGGAATTTCCTGTCAAAACTCCTTAGGAAAATGTGATGATTTAACAGAAAAGTCCTTAGGAAAATGTGATAAATATACTTAAAAGTCCTTAGGAAAATGTGATTTTACTTGCGTAATTCACTGTTTATTAGTATCTTTGCCAAAACATAATTTTTAGCGTATGGAAAGACTACTTATATCCCAATTGTTAAAATGGAAAGACAGTCAAGGAAGGAAGCCACTCATACTGGAAGGTGCAAGACAAGTTGGCAAGACTTGGCTACTGAAAGAATTTGGGCGCAAGTACTTCAAAGACGTATGTTACATCAACTTCGAACAGAGTAATGTACTCGAAGAGATATTTGCTGGCGACTTATCACCACAACGCATTATAGAACAGCTCTCTATATATAATAGTAAGATGATAATACCCGAGGAAACTCTTATTATCTTCGATGAAGTACAAGAAATGCCAAGAGCACTCACCTCTTTGAAGTATTTCTGCGAAGAGGCACCAGAGTATGCCATCTGCTGCGCAGGCTCATTGCTAGGCATAGCCCTGCACGAAGGCACATCCTTCCCTGTAGGAAAGACAGATTTCCTGCATCTATATCCCATGTCCTTTAAAGAGTTTCTGCTAGCAAACGGAGAGAACATGCTGGTAGACTATATCGATAAAGGAAACAGAAACCTGGGAGCATTCGAGGCTCGCCTTACAGATTATCTGAAAAAATACATGATAATAGGAGGTATGCCTGCTGTTGTAACAGAGTGGCTGGGCAGCAAAGACTACAACAAGGTAAACCGCATCCAGCAGGAACTGATAGCAGCCTACCAGAAAGACTTCTCCAAACATGCTCCAAAGAATATGGTCGAGAAAATCCGTTATGTATGGAACAGCATCCCTTCGCAACTGGCGAAGGAAAACAAGAAGTTTGTCTATGGACTGGTGAGAGAGGGAGCCAGAGCACGGGAATATGAGGATGCCATCATGTGGCTTTCTGATGCAGGTGAAATCATCAGAACCAACAATGTCAGCAAGCCCGACATCCCGATTTCAGCCTATGCTGATCTCAAATCGTTTAAGGTATTCTTACTGGATGTAGGTCTGTTGAGGGCAATGAGCAAGATTTCGCCGAAAGTAATATTAGAAGGAAGCAGAATCTTTGAAGAGTTTAAGGGAGCGTTGACAGAACAGTATGTCTGTCAGGAACTTCAGAACTTTACAGAAACTCTGGAAACCAATTATTATTGGTCTTCCTCAGCCACTGCAGAGGTTGACTTCCTTATTTCCGACGGTTTGGATGTATATCCACTGGAAGCAAAGGCAGGAGTAACCATGAATGCCAAGAGTTTGAAACTGTATCGGGAAAAATATTCACCCAAATGGTCGGTTCGCACCAGTCTCTTGCCATACGAGAGAAACAACAGTTCAAAAACCATCAACATCCCCCTCTATATGCTCTTTGTTCTAGACAAAGAATTAAAGGCAGAAAGTTAGTATTTCAGCGAAAGCGGCAGTTTTTGACAAAACTGCCGCTTTCGCTTGTTTTTCATAAGCAAAAGTGTATAAAAATCGCATATTTATAACAAAATATCGAGCAAAGTGCAACTTTTCTAGAAAAAAGTTTGGTGATTTCCTAAAAAATGCTTATTTTTGCAGCCGATTAAAAATATTATTAAAATTTAGTGAAGTTTGAGATACTTCCTTATATATAATAAGGTATGGCAACATACCCACCCCCACCAGTTCGGGATAAGAGTTGGAGACAAGAAATGAGCCCCCACGCTCAATAAAAGTTGGGAGGATATGTAGTGAGAAAGAAATATAAAACATTATATATTTATTAATTAATTAAACGAGAGAGATTTATGGAAAAAAGACTCATGACGTTTATTGCCTGCCTCTTCCTTAGTTTAGGAATGGCGTTGGCGCAAACTCAAGTTTCCGGTAAAGTAACCTCTGCAGAGGATGGTGAGCCAATCATTGGTGCATCTATCAAAGTAGCAGGTACCAATACCGGTACAGTTACCGATGTTGATGGTAACTTCTCATTGAATGTTCCAGCTGGTGCAAAGTTGGAAGTAACATACCTCGGCATGTTGCCTCAGACTGTAAAGGCTGGACAGAAGATGAAGATTGTATTGGAAGCGGATAACAAGACTCTTGACGAGGTTGTGGTTACCGCAATGGGTATCTCCCGAGACAAGAAAGCCCTCGGTTATGCATCACAGAAATTAGGTTCTGAAGATCTGAACATTGCTGGTACTAGCTCTTTGGCTAGCGCTATGCAGGGTAAGTTGACCGGTGTTGATATCCGTCAGTCTTCTGGTGCTCCTGGTGCATCTTCTCAGATTGTCATCCGTGGTGCCCGTTCATTCTCTGGCGACAACACCCCTCTCTATGTCGTAGATGGTATGCCTATCGCTTCTTCTGCAGACTATGATACAGGTGACTCTGTTACTGGTGCAGATAAAGCAAATCGTTCTATTGATATCAACCCTGATGACATCGAGAGCATCGACGTATTGAAGGGTCAGGCTGCTTCTGCCCTTTATGGTATCCGTGCATCTAATGGTGTCATCATCATTACCACCAAGCGTGGTAAGGCAAATGGTGGCCGCCCTCAGATTACATTCTCTACCGACTTGAGTGCTCAGACTGTCAGCAAGAAGTTTGATCGTCAGAATATTTATGCCCAGGGTAATGGCATAAATGCTTACAACCCATCATCTTCTATGACTTGGGGTCCTAAGATTGCTGATCTGGCAAACGATGCTACTTATGGTGGCAATACCGACAATGCTTATACTCAGAAGTATGGCAAGCACGAGGGTATGTACTACAACCCTAAGTATGCAGATGCAGGTCTTGACGGTTGGGCTACTCCACAGATTTATGACAATGTTGGTGATTTCTTCGATACAGGTTTCACCCAGAATTCTAACTTGAGTATTTCCCAGAAGAATGGCAATATGGCTTATTCTTTCGGTATTGGTGATACATATCAGAAAGGTATCATCCCTTCTACTGGTATGATGCGTACTACCGCACGTGGTGCTGTTGATTTCGAAATCAACAAACAGTGGAAGACAGGTTTCTCTGCCAACTACAGTTCTACCAAGATTACATCTGCTCCAGGTGCCAACGGCGGTATTATGAATGTGGTCTATTCTGCTCCTTCTGAGTACAATCTGAAGGGCACTCCTACTCATGCGCCAAACAACCCTACAAGTCAGATCTTGTTCCGTTCTACCTCATTCAATAACCCATATTGGTGGAAGGACAACAATGAATTCAAGCAGCATACCAACCGTGTATTCGGTAATGCTTATCTTGAGTATCGCCCTAACTTCGGCTGGGATACAGAGCGTTACAACCTGGTAATCCGCGAGCAGGCTGGTCTTGATGTTTACACCACTAACAATAGTGATGTATATGAAAAGGGATCTGCACAGAATGCTGGTGGTGAGATTGAAAACTATGGTGTTCAGCACAATATCTTCAACAACCTCTTCACAGCCAACTTCACAGCTAAGTTGGGTGCTGACAGTGCGTGGGATTTCGGTGCATTGCTCGGTTCTGAGTTCAATCATGACTATCAGCGTATCTGGGATTACGATGGAACCAACTTCCTGTTCTATGGTCAGCCTACTATGACCAATACCACTGTTAAGCCATTGACAGAGGAATATAAGGCTCAGGAGCGTACTGTAGGTTTCTTCGGCCAGTTGTCTTTGAGCTATGCTAATCAGGTTTATTTGACTGTGACAGGTCGTAACGATATCGTTTCTACCATGCCACGCAACAACCGTAGCTTCTTCTATCCATCAGTATCACTCGGCTGGATTTTCACAGAGCTTCCTGCCTTGAAGAATAATCACATCCTCTCTTATGGTAAGCTCCGTGCTTCTTTCGCTCAGGTAGGTCAGGCAGGTCACTACTATGCTAACTATTACTATGTTCCAGGTTATGGTAGCGGTATGTATGGTATCACTCCTATCAGTTATGCTATCAACGGCGTAAGCTCTTATGTGCCTTACTACGTGAAGTATGACCCTAACCTGAAGCCACAGAACACCGTGAACTGGGAGTTCGGTGCAGACTTGAACTTCTTCGACAATCGTGTTCGTCTGGAATATACAGCCAGCTATCAGGATATCAAGGATCAGATTTTCGATGTTCCTACTGGAGGTTCTACAGGTTATCAGTACCTCCGTACCAATGCCGGTGAGATGACCACATGGTCTCATGAGTTTGCCATCAACGCAAGCATCATTCAGACTAAGGATTGGGATTTGGATCTTGGTGTAAACTTCACCAAGCTGACCAATAAGGTTAAGTCATTGGCAGATGGCGTAGAGAGTATCATGCTGGGTGGTTTCGTAGAGCCACAGGTACGTGCTCAGGCTGGTTATACCTATCCAAACATCTATGGTGTTGCATTCCAGCGCGATGAGCAGGGACGCCTCTTGCTTCAGAATGGTCTTCCTGTCGGTACAGCCGGTAGCCAGAACCTGGGTGAGTGTACACCTGATTTCAATATGGGCTTCAACCTGAAGGCTCGCTGGAAGCGCTTGTCTTTGAGTGCAACCATGGATTGGCAGAAGGGTGGCAAGATGTATAACGGTACACTCTTGACATTGAACTACTTCGGTGCAACCAAGGAGTCTATCCAATACCACGAGGGTACTATGGTAGCTGAGGGTATTGATGTTGCAACAGGTGAACCAAACAAGGTTGAGGTAAGCAAGCAGGAATACTGGATGGCTTACAATAATATAACGGAAGCAGGTATCTACGACCGTAGTTTCCTGAAGCTCCGCGACGTAACCTTGAGCTATCAGCTTCCTAAGTTTGCTGGCATCGACATCTCTGTATATGGTTTCGCACGCAATGTGCTCCTCTGGTCAAAGATGAAGGATCTGGATCCTGAGTCATCTCAGGGTAATGGTAACATGAGTGGTACTTTCGAGCGTTTCTCAGTGCCAAATACTTCAAGTTTCGGTGGTGGTTTCAAGATTACATTCTAATCGGCTGACCCATCTCGGAATCATTTAAAGTATCAATATTAATAAAGGATAAAACAATGATGAATTTTAAGAATATATTTGGCATCTTGGCTATCTCTGCAGTTTCTATGATGACTGTATCTTGCTCAGAGGATACCATGGACAGAATCAACAAAGACGAGGCTCACCCAGGTGCAAGCGTCGTTTCTGCCAAGTTCCAGCTCACAGATGCCATCGTTTCTAGTGTTTTCACTACCAACACGGGTAACTTCGCCTGGTATGTTGCTTCTTATACTGAGCAAATCCTGGGTACAGGTAACAACCAGCTTAAGAATGCAGAACTTCGCAGCTTCAACGAGATTGCTGCAGCTTCTACTTTCGATAATGAGTGGAATGGTACTTACCTTAACCTCAACAACATTCAGCAGATGATTGCTAAGTGTGAAGAGGGTGGCAATAGTGCAGGACAGCTTGATATCAAGGCTATGGGTCAGATTCTGGCTGCTTACGATTGGGGAATCATGACCGACTTGTTTGGTAACATTCCTTGCTCTGAGGCTTTCAAGGTATCTGCTCCTAAACTCGATACTCAGGAAGATATCTACAAGCACATCCTGGAATTACTGGATGCTGCCAAGAGTAACCTGGATCAGGCTATTGCCGGCAATATGAAGAATGCAGATGCCAACGATGTCTTGTTCAATGGCAACTTGACTCAGTGGCGTGGACTTGCTCATGCCTTGAAAGCTCGCTATCTCTTGCATGAGGCTGGTCGTGCTGCCGACAAGAATGCACAGTATGCTCAGATTCTGGAAGAGGCTAATGCTGCTGTAGCTGATGGCTTCGATGGCGCTAACCTGAATATCTTCGATGGCAATAACCAGATTGATGCATGGTCTGCTTACTGGTATAGCCGTGAGTATAGTGCTTCATCCAAGACAGTTGATGACTTGATGGTAGCTCGTCAGGACCCACGTGAGGCTATCTATAATTATAATGGTGCAGACTGGTATCATGCTCCTAGCCAGTTGGGCTTGATGACTCCTGGTGACAAGGAAGCAGCCGGTTCAACCAGTGCAACCAATTTCCCTCTCTGGTTCTTGAATGGTATCAGCGAAGTCAAGATTCCTAGCCATTTGATGAGCAAGTCAGAGCTTTACTTCATCATCGCAGAGGTAAAGGCTCGCTTGGGTCAGGATGCCAAGGCTGATTTCGAGACTGCAGTCAAGGCTTCTCTTGATGACTATGCTACTGTAGGTGCTACAGAGTTCAGTGCTGAGGATGTTGCTGCTTATCTTGCTGGCGAGACTGCTGCTAAGTTTGCAGCAAATCCATTGAGCGAGATTCTGGTTCAGAAGTATATTGCCCAGACTCGTGACGAGCAGTTGGAGACCTTCAACGATATCCGCCGTTGCAACTATCTTGATGGCAGCTATCCTGTAGCAATGACCAATCCTAACAATACTCAGGCTGGTCAGAACCGTTTTCCACTTCGTTTGCCTTATGGTTCAAGCGATGTTACTTCAAACCCTAACGTGAAGGAAGCTTTCGGTTCGGGAAATGATGCAGGTAAGTATATCTTCACAGAAAATGTTTGGTGGGCTGGTGGTAACCGCTAACCCATTTTAAAATCATAAATTAAGGTGTATCCTTATTGCTCAATACAATGGGCAAAGGGATACACCTTTTTCTTTTTATTTATCTCCCTCTCTCTCAAACATTTTCGACCTGTATGGTTGAAATAGTTTTATATCTCCTCGCAAGCCACCATTTCCGCTCCGCGGTAGATAACCACCAGCTTGTGGAGCTTTGTAGTCTTTACTGCTTCTCTGACCATATCACTGTCCGCATAGCGGGAGATTTGAACTGAAGCCTCCTCGAAGAGCTTTTTTACTTGCTCATCTGTGGTCTGGCTCTTGCAATATTTCAACTCGATGATGTATGAATCTACCATGTCCTTGTAGATGTCACAGAGCGGAGAGAGGAAGATGTCGGCATAGCCGCCGTCATTGTCCAGCTCAGAGATAGGGCGATAGAACTTGTTCTGGCTTGTCATCGCCAAGGTGAAGCCATGCACGAAAGCCTCTCCCTTCTGCTTGTCTCGCTGGGAGGAGTACTTCTTCAGGCAGTCGGCGATATACTCAAAATATGGCTTGTATTCTCCATGATAAGCCAGTTTGCTCTCCAGTTTCCCCTTGCTATATCTATCATATACCAAATCGTCCTGCTTGGATGAACTGGCCAATCTCTATCAACGAAGTAAACAACAATGCAGCAGTTAGAGACTACAACAATCCAAGTTGTACTGATGCATACAAATAAAAATCCGAACAAGATTTAAATATCAATAAGGTGTATCCTTCTTGCCCAACATGTCGGGCAAGCGGGATACACCTTTTTCTTTTTATCTCCCTCAGTCTCAAATATTTTCCAATAATTCCTTGCATCTTTCAGAAGAAAAGCGTATCTTTGCAGTCGAATAGTATTAATCCTTTAAAATAGGAGGTAAATATGGAATTATTTGATAGCAAAAGACAAGAAAGGATGCAAGCTGTAATCAAAGAGATTACTGCTAGCAAAGAAAATGCGATAAAGTTTCTTAAGGAAGCAGGCATCCTGCTCCCTGATGGGCAATTAGCACCACACCTACGATGAAAGAGTCTCTATATTCAAGAAGATCCAACCTTGTTGTTGGGTTTCATGGCTGTGACAAATCTGTAGTGGATGCAGTGATTGCTGGCAAAACAGAACTTCTTGCTAGCGCCAATGACTATGACTGGCTAGGCAATGGTATATATTTTTGGGAAAATAATGAAGATAGGGCCTGGCAATGGGCTAAACAATTGTCAACAAGAAAAAGCTCCAGTGTAAAAGAACCAGCCGTAATAGGTGCAATTATAGACCTTGGCTATTGTCTGGATTTAACAGATAGTTTTTATTTGCAAGAATTAAAAACTTCTTATTCTGTACTCAAAGAACTTTATGCTGATGCTAACATGCCATTACCTAGAAATGAAACAATTGGCAAATCAACAGATTTGTTGATTAGAAAATTAGATTGTGCTGTTGTTCAAACAGCCAGAAGAATTAATGCAAAAGCCAACCAGCATCCTTACGATTCCGTGAAGGGTGTATTTTGGGAGGGGCAAGAACTTTATCCTAATGCGGGATTTAGAGAAAAGAACCATATTCAGATATGTGTCTGCAATCCAAACTGCATCAAGGGATATTTCCTGCCTAGAGGTATTAATCCAGATTATCCTAATCCATAACTATTACTCGTTTGTAAAAAACTACACGAACAGTTACAGATAGTAACAGCCAAGGCGGGCTGAATGAGCAATGAGCCACATAGCTCAGGACACCGCACTAGGTGAAATATCGCTATGCAAACTACACCCTATAAGGGCAAAAGCTTTGGTATATAATATATTCCATCAGCATTCTGTACTTTGATCTGGGAAAGGGAAAACTATAATGTAATAAGGTATATCCTTCTTGCCCCATACATCGGGCAAGCGAGGATACACCTTATTCTTTTTATTTATCTCAAACATTTTCGACCTGTATGGTTGAAATAGTTTTATATCTCCTCGCAAGCCACCATTTCCGCTCCGCGGTAGATAACCACCAGCTTGTGGAGCTTTGTAGTCTTTACTGCTTCTCTGACCATATCACTGTCCGCATAGCGGGAGATTTGAACTGAAGCCTCCTCGAAGAGCTTTTTTACTTGCTCATCTGTGGTCTGGCTCTTGCAATATTTCAACTCGATGATGTATGAATCTACCATGTCCTTGTAGATGTCACAGAGCGGAGAGAGGAAGATGTCGGCATAGCCGCCGTCATTGTCCAGCTCAGAGATAGGGCGATAGAACTTGTTCTGGCTTGTCATCGCCAAGGTGAAGCCATGCACGAAAGCCTCTCCCTTCTGCTTGTCTCGCTGGGAGGAGTACTTCTTCAGGCAGTCGGCGATATACTCAAAATATGGCTTGTATTCTCCATGATAAGCCAGTTTGCTCTCCAGTTTCCCCTTGCTATATCTATCATATACCAAGTCATTCTCCTTGTAGGTGTCGAGCAGGTAGGTGTACATCTGGTCACGCACCACCTCATTCGGGATGATGAACTTGGTCTCACCATCATAAGTTCCGTCTATCGTCACCATGCCGAAATAGAACAGCAGGCTGAGGAAGTTGTCTGGGTCGTTGATTCGCTCGGCAGGGAAGTTCTCGTTGAGCGTGCCTATCACGAATCCCTGGGTCACCAACTGCTGGATGATGCTGGCATCGTGGGCGAACTCCTTGTCGTGGCGGATGAGCATTCGCATCTTGTCATAGTCGATACGGATGTTGGTCTCCACCATCTTCTTAGTGATTTGGTATTCGTAATCAATATAGTTATCTACGAAGTAGAGCACCATCATCGAGTTGTACATCGTGGTCTCACCATATCTCTCCTCGGCGAAGCAATAGTTGTCGCACCAAGGCTTCATCACCTTGATCAGCTCATCGGTAGTGTGATTGAATGGCAGGACGCTGCCGTAATAATCCAGCATCTTTCTCACTTCTTCCTCAGTAAATCCCGTCATCTCATTGAAGTCGGGTGAGAGCGAGTAGTTGGTTCCGATGTTGAATCCGCTGGTCAGGTCGTCCATGGTCACAGGGCTTACTCCCGTGACGAACACTCTGCCCAGAGTATTGCCAGCCGCACCCTTTATGGTGTTGAAGAACTGGCGCAAGTATCCCTCTCCGTGGGTCTGGTTGCGATACCTCACGAGATGCTCCTCATGGGCAAGAATCATGTTGGTGAAGTTGTCGTACTCATCGATGAAGAGATAAATCTTCTTTCCTACCTCCTGGCATTTCTGGCAAAGAAATCTCAGTTGAGACACTGCATCTGTTAACTTTTCCATTCCTTCCTTGGTATCAGCAGGAAGAATATGTGCATAGATGTCACAAAAGAAATTGAACACAAGGCTACAATGGTTGTCCAGTCCATCCTTATAATCATCCAATCCTGCTGCCACCTCGGCAAAATTGAGGTGGATGATGAGATATGTATTATGCTCTGGTGTAGGATTCTGCCCGATGTATAGCTTGCCAAAGATTTCATCAAACTTGTCTTTCTTGTTGATGTCATAGTAATTCTCAAGCATGGAGAGGGTAAGTGTCTTGCCGAAACGTCGTGGGCGAATGAAGAAGAAATACATATTGGATTCTTCTATTTGCTCTATGAAAGGAGTCTTGTCCACATAGTAACAATCCTCTTTTATGACATCCTCAAAATTCTGCATGCCGTATGGTATGCGCTTGCGATAAATGCGCTTTGGTCTTACTATCATAACTCAGTTTGATTATTCGTTTTTGAATCTGATGGCAAAGATAATACTTTACCTCCTAATCTCCAAAACTTTTCCCGAAAAACTTCTACCATACAGCTAGAATATTTTCCCAAGAAGAAACGATGGCAATAGTATTTATACAAATCGGATTTTGATGGAATGTTTGAGAAACAAAGATCCTTTACGCATAGGAACATGTTTTCTCAATTTATTGCCACATTTGCCACGCTTATTATAAGTAGCTGATACTAAGAGAATAACGGGTGGCAATAAGGGCTTTTTTATTATCACCTTATTATCACCTATTGCCACGTTTTGCAAAAAGCAGCGTTTTTCGGGCGTTCTAGAGGCGTTTTGGGAGCTAAAAGGTTGAAAACATTGAGCAAAAACGCTTATTTTCTATTCATATTTTAGTGTTTTTCTATGCTTTTTATCGAAAAACCTCCCACGATGCAGCAAAAATTACGTCCCGACGTAGCATTTCCTACGTCCCGATGTAGCAACAGACGCGTCCCGACGTAGCAACAGATACGTCCCGACGTAATTTTTCGAAAAGATCTTTGGTATATTCCATTTTAATTATTATCTTTGCAGCGCAGTCCCGGTAAGACCCTCTCCCAGATTATTCGATGCTGGTGATGACCCCGGGGGTTTAATTCTTCTGTTTATTTCCCTCATCCTCAAACATTTTTCAATAATTCCTTGCATCTTTCAGAAGAAAAGCGTATCTTTGCAGAAGATTAGTGGCGCTCGGCAATATGAAAGTAAACTTTCATTGCACTCGCTGGCATAATCTTTGCAGAAGATTAGCGGCGCTCGACAATCTGTAAGCAAGCTTACATTGCGCTCGTTTGCATAATCTTTGCAAAAGAAATGTTCAACTTTTAAAACAAGGAGGTAGAATATGGATTTATTTGATAGCAAAAGACAAGAAAGATTAGAGGCTGCAAGAAAGGCTTCTACTGCCAGTAAAGAAGCAGCACGTGCCTTTTTAATTAGGGCAGGAATTCTTTTACCTAATGGAGAAGTTGCACCACATTTGAGATAATTATGGATAAGTCTTTATATTCAAGGCGCTCCAACCTAGTAATAGGATTTCATGGCTGCGACAAGTCTGTTGTTGATGACGTAGTTGCTGGTAAGACCGATCTTCTTTCCAGCACTAATGACTATGACTGGTTAGGAAACGGCATCTATTTTTGGGAAAATAATGAGGAACGAGCTTGGCAATGGGCTAAAGATTTAGCCAAAAGAAAGAACTCACAAATCAAAGAGCCTGCAGTTGTTGGTGCAATTATAGACTTGGGGTATTGTTTTGACTTAACAGATAGCACATATCTTCAGGAATTAAAGGCTGCTTATGAGTCTATGGTTACTGTTTATAAAGAATCAGGGATTGAATTACCGAAGAATACATCTATCGGAAATTCTACAGATTTATTGATTAGAAAATTGGATTGTGCAGTTGTACAAACTGCTTTAACATACAATCAGGATGCCAATGCCCATCCATACGATTCAGTAAAAGGAGTATTTTGGGAAGGACAGGAACTATATCCTAATGCAGGATTCAGAGAAAAGAATCATATTCAGATTTGTGTCTGCAATCCTAATTGCATCAAGGGTTATTTCCTTCCTAGAAGTATCAATCAGGATTATCCAAACCCATAATATAAAGAGGTAGAATATGGACAAAAAGAAAAATGAAAACTTCTTTCTGAAACTTATTAAGATTAAGAAAGAGACACGTGATTGTGTACAAAATGGAAGAGACCTGAAAGATGTAGAGAAAAACTATGGTATCAGATTCTCTAAACCCCTATGAAATTGATGAGGAAGAGTCATTAGACTATACCTTCATCACTAAAGACGGAATAAGATATTATGGAGCAATATAGAGTAAATCGCGTTTGGGTTGACGATGCCCATATTTGGGCAGAAACCCAAAATGGCTGGAAGGCTAACTATCCTTTCAGCCGTTGGAGCCGTCTTGCTAACGCCACACCTGCCCAGCGTAAGGCTTTCGTATTGAGCAGATATGGTATCCATTGGCCTGAATTAGACGAAGATTTATGCTTTGAAGGACTATTCGCAGATGCTGGCATATACAAACCGTCAAATGCAGAAGATACTATTTATTATCAAGCATAACAATGCGGCTGAATAAGCGTAACGAGACGGCTCATCTGGCGCAAGGATACGACTGCGCTGGGTCAAAGATATAGATTAGGAGGTTCAAGCAGTCGGTATCTGAGGTTCAGAGAGACTGTATCTGAGGTTCAAGCAGACTGCTTCTTGATGATTTCCACTAGGCTCGACAGCTCTGCTGAGCCTAGTCAGCAGGTCTGCCGAGCCTAGTGACAACACCCCATTATCGTACAACTACACACTCTTTAGTCGTACGACTGTATACCCTTTAGTTGTACAACCATAAACCTACTGTTGTACAAGTATAAACTCATTGACAGTACAATAGTAGTTTACAACTCAAACATTTTCCCAAAAATCCTTGCTTCTTTCAAAAGAAAAGCGTAACTTTGCAACCGAATATTAATTTTAGGAGGAAATCTATATGGAAGAGCTAAAAGATAAATACATTCGATTCGATTGGGCAATCAAACGATTGCTTCGTCAGAAGGCTAACTTTGGAGTACTTGAGGGATTCCTTACAGTGTTTATCGGTGAGCCTATCAAGATTATCGACATATTGGAAAGCGAGGGTAATCAACAGGAAGCCGACGACAAGTTTAACAGAGTTGACATCAAGGCGAAAAATAGCAAAGGGGACATCATCATCGTGGAGATACAGAACACAAGTGAGCTGTATTATCTGGAGCGCGTGCTCTATGGGGTGGCAAAGGCTATTACCGAGCATATCAATCTCGGCAACACCTACAAAGAAGTAAAAAAGGTATATTCCATTAGTATACTTTATTTTGACCTTGGCAAAGGGTCGGACTATATCTATGTAGGACAAAACAATTTTATCGGCCTGCATACGCAAGACCAACTCATCATCAGTACTAAGGAGAAAGATACAATCGTGAGAAAGTCGCCTGCCGAAATATTCCCAACCTATATGCTAGTGCGCGTCAATGAATTCAACAAGGTTGCCAAGTCACCATTGGAGGAATGGGTTGATTACCTCAAAAACGGAGTCATCAATCCTGACACAAAAGCACCAGGATTGCAAGAAGCTCGCGAGAAGCTGAAATACTACTCTATGTCGAATGCCGAACGACACGCCTACGATGAACATGTCAATGCCATCATGATTCAAAATGACGTTCTTGGAAACGCTAGATTAGAAGGGCATGCGGAAGGTAGAGCAGAAGGTAGAGCGGAAGGTAGAGCAGAAGGTAAAACTGAAGAAAAAAATGCCATCGCCCTAAAAATGCGTCAAGCTGGTCTGCCTATAGAGCAAATCATGCAATTCACAGGGCTATCGGAAGAAAATATCAAATCATTATAACAACAAGGTGAAAAGATTTATAATGATACTATGCTTCATCTGCACATACACACTACAGATGGCGGCACAAACATGGATTGGAACTTGGGCTACGGCACCGCAGACTGTGGTGAAAGCGTTTATGCCCTATAATAACAACATGACAAACCGTTCGGTTCGCCAGATAGTAAAGGTAAGCGTGGGAGGCGACGTGATAAGACTGAAACTGAGCAATATCTACTCGATGCAACCCGTAGTGATACGCTCCATCTATATCGCCCACGCCAAAGACTCCTTCAAGATTGATGCCAAATCGGCTCAATACTTCAAGTTCGGCAACAGCTACAAGGCTACTATCCCTGCCGGCAGACAGATAGTGAGCGATGCCCTGAAGTTCAATCTCAAGAATCTGGAGCGCGTAGCCATCACCATCAACTACACCTCGGCTCCCGATGTGCCTACCGTTCACATGGGCTCACGTACCACCTCTTATATCATGAAGGGAGTAACCAATGCCCACTCCAACTTCGAAAAGGCTTTCCGCGAGAACCACTGGTACAACATCAGCGGTATCGATGTGTATACGATGAGCACCAACATGAGCGCCATCGCCATCATGGGCAACTCCATCACCGACGGCAAATGTTCTACGGATAATGCCCAGAACCGGTGGCCCGACGTGATGTCGGAGATGCTGCAGCTGAAGCATAAGATAACCAACCAGGGGGTACTGAACCTGGGCATCGGCAACAACCGCGTAACCGTGCCGGGCGGTTTCGGGGCACTCGCCAAGGAACGCTTCGACCGAGACGTTCTGATGCAAAGCGGCATAAAGAAGGTAATTATCTTTGAAGGCATCAACGACATAGGTGCTGCCAAGAGCGGAAACAGCGAGACGGTAGCCCGCCAGATTATAGAGAGCATACAGGGAATGATGAGGAAGGCGAAGGCACGGAAGATGAAAGTTTATCTGGGCACCATCACGCCTTTCAAGGGTGCCGGCTACTACAGCCACTTCCACGAAGCAGCCCGACTCTATGTAAACGATTGGATTCGAAGTCAGGCAAAGAAAGCAGATGGCATTCTAGACTTCGCCAAGCTGCTTCAAGATCCGAATGATGACAGAAGGATGAAGCGGGAATATGCCAGCGGCGACTGGCTCCATCCGAACCCTGCAGGCTACAAGGCGATGGGAACCTATGCCGCTGATATCGTCAAGTAAGAAAAAAGCCGCCCTATTACAGGCGGCTTTTAATATATATAATAAGATTACTTCAAGACAATCTTGCAATCATCCAGGCTCTCTACGGTAGCGAGCGCCTCATAACGGATTCCCTCCTTGCGCAGGAAGTCACCACCATGCTGGAAAGCCTTCTCGATGATGAAACCCATCGCCTCTATCTTGGCACCAGCCTTCTCGCAAAGGTCCATCACGCCCTTAGACGCATTACCATTGGCAAGGAAGTCATCGATAAAGATAACATGGTCCTCAGGAGTAAGATAACTGTTGCTCACACAAACCGTATAATCGCGGTCCTTTGTAAAAGAGTGAACCACAGAGGTAATCATACCCTCCATAGTCTTAGGCTGCTTTTTCTTCACAAATACAACAGGAAGATTGGTCAGATAACCTACCATGATGGCAGGCGCGATGCCCGAAGCCTCGATAGTAATAATCTTGTTGTACTTGATATCCTTGAAAAGGCGCACGAATTCCTTAGCTAAGTCCATCATCAGAATAGGGTCCATCTGATGGTTTACAAAGCTGTCTACTTTTAAGATTCCACCAGGAAAGCATCTGCCCTCCTGCATAATTCTTTCTTTCAGTAAATCCATTATGACTTGAACTTTAATATGATTATTGGGTGCAAAATTACTACTTTTTTCGCAAACAAGGAAGTTTATCGCCCAATAATTTTGTTTTGTCTGCAATTTAGCGTAATTTTGCAGCAGAAATGAATAAGATGTTCAGGGAGCATGATATGATACCCCCTATAAAACTATAAGAATATGAATCCATATATCAAACAATTCCCCGACCTCATGGTGGGCAAGAAAATCATGTATGTTCACGGTTTCCTCTCTTCTGCACAGAGCGGCACCGTAAAGATGTTGCAGGAACTGATGCCGAATGCCACCCTCGTGGCTGAAGACATTCCGGTACATCCGGAAGAGGGCATAGAGATGCTGCAGAAGATGGCGGAGACTGAGAAGCCTGACCTCATCATCGGTACCTCGATGGGAGGCATGTATACCGAACTGCTGAAAGGATTCGACCGCATCCTCGTAAACCCTGCCTTCGAGATGGGCAATACGATGAGCAGCATGACCGGCAAGCAGGAATTCCAGAACCCGAGAAAGGACGGAGTGAACGAACTGATGGTTACCAAAGGCCTCATCAAGGAATACCGTGACTTTACCGAGCGTTGCTTCCAGGACATTACTCCCGAGGAGCAGCAACGTGTTTACGGTCTCTTCGGCGATGCTGATCCGCTGGTCCATACCTTCGACCTCTTCCATGAGCACTATCCACTCGCCATCCCATTCCATGGCGAGCACCGACTTATCGACAAGGTAGCATTCCACTATCTCTGTCCGGTAATCCGCTGGATTGACGACAAGCAGAACGGCAAGGAGCGCCCTATCGTATACATCGACTTCGATGCCCTGCACGACAGTTACATGAAGGCAACCAGCTCGATGCACAAGGCTTACGAGATGCTGATAGAGCATTACAACGTATATATCGTAGCCCCTGCGCCAACCAACGACCATGAATACATGGCGAAGGTGCAGACCTGGGTGGAGGAATATCTCTCTACCCCAGCCTACAACCACATCATCTTCTGCAACCAGAAGAACCTGCTCTACGGCGATTACTTCATCGACCCTAGTCCATGCGACGGTTTCATGGGTACGGCGATAGAATACGGCAGCGATGAATTCAAGACCTTCGAAGAAATCATCACCTTCTTCGAAAGACTGGGAGGACAGTGATTTAGTTAATAGTTTATAGTTAACAGTTTATAGCAAAAAAGGTGCAACTCACTTTCTTACTTGTGAGTTGCACCTTTTTATATATAAATATCTTTAATTCTTATGCCTTATCCAAGTTTTTTGGCAACACGAGGTTCAGGATAACGGCGAGCAGGAAGACTACTGCCACACAGTTATCAGCAAAAACGGTGCGCACAATCTCCGGGAAGATGTTGAACATACCTGTTGCAGATGTGAAACCGAGACCTACGCTGAGAGAAAGACTCACGATAACCATGTTGCGCTGGGAGAAGCCTGTACGCGCCATCATACCGAAACCGGCAAAAAGGATGCTACCAAACATCATAATGGTACAGCCGCCCAATACAGCCTGAGGAATCGTAGTCAATACATAACCGATAGCAGGGAATACACCACCGATAATCATGATGATGGCACCCATGGCAATGGTAAAGCGGTTCACTACTCCCGACATCGCTGCCAAACCCACATTCTGACTGAAAGAAGTGATAGGAGTACAACCGAAAAGACCGGAAACCGAACTGACGAAACCATCGCAGCAGACTGCCGCTCCCATCTCCTTGGTCTTAGGATCACGCTTCAACGCACTGTTGCAGAGCGCAGAAGTATCACCAATCGTTTCTGTGGCAGAAACCAGATATACAGCTACAACTGAGAGAATAGCACCGATATTGAATTCAGGAGTGAATGGCAAAATCTTTGGCAAAGCTACGATAGAGAGACCAGAAAGTCCGCTGAAATCTATCATTCCCATAAACAGCGCCAGGATGTAACCTACCAGCAGTCCTACCAATACAGAGAGAGAACGCAAGAAACCCTTGGCGAAAATCTGACAAAGCAGACAAGCCAGCAAAGTGACAGAACCCACAACCCAGTTGTTCATGCTACCGAAATCAGCTGCACCCTGACCACCCGCAAAAGAGTTGGCACCAACAGGAAGGAGCGAGAAACCGATGGCTGTTACCACGGTAGCGGCTACTACAGGCGGAATGAGTTTGATCCAATACTTGGCAAAGAGACCGAGCGTACCCTCAATCAGACCGCCGATGATGACGGCACCCACCAATGTTCCCATGCCATGAGAACCCGCAATGGCGATGGCAAGTGAAAGGAAGGTGAAGGAGATACCCATCACGATAGGAAGGCGAGAACCGATGCGCCATACCGGATAAAGCTGCACCAAGGTACCGATACCAGCTATGACCATACAGTTCTGGATAAGCACGGCGCTCACCGAACTGTCCAGACCTATCGCACCAGCGAGAATCATGATTGGCGCAATATTACTGACGAACATCGCCAGCACATGCTGAAGACCAAATGGGAGTGCTTTACCTACGGGCACTCTGCCGTCTAATTTGTAGAGATTTTCTATTGACTGTTCCATTGTCGTTATAATAATTAGAGAAATTCCATTATCCATCAATTCAGGGTCTTTTCTGAATTTGGCGGCAAAATTACAAAGAAAATCTGAGAAATCGTTCCTTTTCTCCATTTTTCTCTATCCCGCATGATAGAATACAAGAAGAATCTACGAAAAAAGGAAGGCTGCAGTTCATATTCCGTGCAACCTTCCCTTTTTATCTTATCTCATTAATACTCTGTCTTTTCCGCATTTTCCTCCCACATGCGGAAAGCACCGAGCGCCTCATCGCGCATCAAGGCAATCATCGGCTTGTGGCGGTCTTCTATCTTGCGGTCTATCTCCTCGTAGATAAACTCATCATCGAAACCTATCTTTGCCGCATCCTTCCGGTCGTTGGCATAATAGATGCGGTCGAGATGTGCCCAATAGATGGCACCCAGGCACATCGGACAAGGCTCGCAAGAGGTATAGATTTCGCAACCCTCCAGATTGAAGGTCTTCAGCTTGCGGGTAGCCTGTCGGATGCAGTTCACTTCGGCATGAGCCGTAGGGTCGAGGTCGATGGTTACGCTGTTAGAAGCCTCAGCAATGATGATACCATCCTTGGCAATCACAGCACCAAAAGGTCCGCCCCCCGTCTTCACGCTATTCTTTGAGAGCTCAATGGCTCTATGCATCAATTCTTCCTTTGTCATTGTTTAATATTTTTAGATTAATAATACCCCTTCTTTTCAATTGGGGGCTACAAATTTACGAAATATTTTTGAATTCGCAAGGTTTTCTGCATTATTTTTAGTACTTTTGCAACCGAATAGCATTCTATTTGTTATTTTTGGGTAAAAAAAATAAAAGAGAGAAGCAAGATGAGTAACGAAAAGAAAGATTTCGAAATACTATTCCGGGATATCTATCCTAAACTTTACTATGCAGCCATGCAGCTAGTAAAGGATGAGGAAGTGTGCCGTGACATCATTGCTGACTCTTTCGAACAACTTTGGACAAAGCGAGCGGCTGTCGAACCGGAAAAACGCCCAAGTTATCTATACAGAATCATCCACAACAAATGCATCGACTATATTCGTAAACAAACGGCAAGGAACAAGTACATAGAATTCTATGGCATGCTCTACGGAACATCCGTTGAAGAGACAGAACGGTCCTGGGAAGAAAACGAACAGCACATACGGCAGATGTACCAAACCATCGAAACGCTGACTCCACAAACCCAAAAGATACTCAAGCTCTGCTACTTCCGGCAGATGAAATACCGAGAAGTAGCCGAAGAACTCGACATCAGCGTGAGTGCCGTAAGAAAGCACATCGTACAAGCACTGAAGGCTCTGCGATCAGCTTTAAAAAACAAAAGAGATGGTTAACAAATTCTAAAAGATAGCCGTTTCTGGTGCAAAAACAAAGAAGATTACGATAATGTTTATAGAAATAGAAGGGACATTAAGTATATGAAAGAAGAAAAAGACAAAATAGACGACATTCTCGACTGGTTGGAGCCTAAGAAGGAACTGACAGACGAAGAGCTTGCATCCTTGATGCAGGACGGGGATGCCATGTCTGACTTCAAGGATATGCTGGATGTCCAGCAAGCCGCTGCCCGTCATGGAGCAGAGGAAGAAGGTTTACCTTTCAGTCTTGACGAGGAATGGACCAAGGTATCTTCATTCATCGACAAGTACGAAGAAAAGAACCAGGATAAAGAGACGGCGATGGTTGAAGAAATACCGAAGAGACACATCGCTAGACCTCTCTATATAATAATAGGTATAGCGGCATCCTTACTGCTGCTATTTGCAGTTCGCCAATTCGTATTCATCAATCAAGACGAGGCTGGCGCAATGAAAAACTCAGCCTACCTGTTTCAGCGTGATTCCACAGCTGCCCAAGTAGCCATACTCACCTCATCGGATAGCCGGAACAAGCCAAAAGTTCTGCAGGGCGAAGGCATCGTGATGCCAAAAAGCAAGCAACAGCCAGCCACTTCCACCACCTCACGTATACTCCAAGCCTTGGGTTTGGAAGATAAAGACGTGGCGATGCAGCAAAACACCGTCACCATTCCTGCCGGCAAGAGCTACAACATCATTCTCGCTGATGGCACCAAAGTATTTATGTATGCTGGCAGCCGACTCACCTACCCTGTCGCTTTCAGCGGCAAGGAGCGCAGAGTATATTTGGAAGGAGAGGCATACTTCAAGGTAACCAAAGACAAGGAACATCCTTTCATCATCAGTACCGAGAAAGCCGAGGCTAAGGTGTTGGGCACCGAATTGAACGTATGCTGCTACAAGGGCGAGCCATGCCATGTCGCCCTGCTCACGGGTTCGGTATTGGTAAGTGACAAGAAGCAAACTCGCTCCGTGAAACTCGTACCAGGACAAGGTGTCACCGTCAACGACAACACCCCACTCGCCATGAGTATAGAAAACATGGACACCTATACCTACTGGCTACAAGGTTTCATCTATTATGACGATGCCACCCTCGCCGAAGTGACCAAGAACATCGGCAGATGGTACAACGTGAATGTCGTCTTCAACAACGAAGCCTTGAAAAACTTGAAACTCCGCTACTTCTGCCAGAGAAGCGAGCCATTGGAGCGTGCCGTGGAGTTGCTCAACAGTTATGGCAGATTCAAGGTCTGCATAGATGGTGAGACTTTGCACGTCAAATAAAAGAAAAGCAAAACCTATCGGAAAAGTGTTATTTATTTCTAGAAAATCAGCGAAAAGCAAGAAAAACTAGTCGTTTTCGCTGATTTTCTAAGTAGTTTTTTGGTGTTATCCTAAAAAAAAGCGTACCTTTTCAACCAACATGCATGCAAGTATCATCAATCACTTGATAACTCTTGAGCAATTATTTCAATGATAAAATAGAAGAATAATGAAAGGAAACCGTGGCAACATTTAACGAATTTGCCACGGTTTTTGCATTTTTTCTTTCAAAAGGGGTGTCTTATTTCATTTCTTTACGACTTATAAGTAATTTTAAACTATAATCAGCGTAAAATGAAGAAAACATTGAGAGATTGTTTGCTGATGAGTTCCCTCTTGATGTCTCCAGGCTTGGCACAGCCAATCATAGCCCAGGTGCAGACACAGGAAATCGTCATCAACATGAAGAACGAGAGCCTCGCCAAAGCTTTCAAGCGATTGGAAAAGGCTACCAAGTACAAGGTGCTCTACGCCAGCCAGGACGTAGAGGGGTTGACCGTGAGTCGAAACATCAAGGCTTCCAACGTACGTGAGGCTATGACGCAGCTTCTCACAGGAAAAGGCTTGACCTTTAAGATCGACAAGCAATTCATCACCGTCACCAAGGGATCCCTACACATCTCAAAAGGAGCCGGCGAGTTTTACGACATCAAGGGAAAGGTAGTCGATGAGAATGGTGTCGAACTGCCTGGTGTATATGTCTTGCTGCAAGGCACCAAGACTGGTACTACCACTGGCGTAAACGGAGAATTTTCTCTGAAAGCTCGCAAAGGCGATGTACTCAAGTTCTCCTTCGTAGGCTACAAAAACGAATTTGCAGAAATCAAGAATCCTCAGCGTTCCTTGAAGATTGACCTGCGCCCTGATGCCAAGAACCTGGACGAAGTGCAGGTCGTAGCCTTCGGTACACAGAAGAAGGAGAGCGTAGTTTCTTCTATTACGACTGTAAAGCCAGGCGACTTAAAGGTATCAAGTTCCGACCTGACGACTTCTTTCGCTGGTCGTATTCCAGGTATGGTAGCTTGGCAGACAGGTGGACTTCCTGGTGGCTTGACCGAAAGCGAGATGAACACGAAGTTCTACATCCGTGGTATCACTTCCTTCCAGAGCGGTGCCAACACAGACCCTTTGATTTTGATTGATGGCGTGGAATCTTCCAAGTTGGAACTTTCTCGTATCCAAGTGGAGGATATTGAAAGCTTCAGCGTGTTGAAGGATGCCTCCGCTACCGCTATGTATGGTGCCCGTGGTGCCAATGGTGTTATCAAGGTAACTACCAAGAAAGGTGAGGAAGGTAGCGTATATACCAACTTCAGATATGAGTCTGTCTTGACACAGCCTACCAGCACCATCGACGTAGTGGATCCTATCACCTATATGAGGATGTACAACCAAGCCCAGTTGGGACGCAATCCAAATGCGACTCCACAATATTCTGTTGATTATATCAACAAGACTGCCTCTGGTAAATATCCAAGTTGGCTCTATCCTCATACAGACTGGTACAAGCAGCTTTTCAAAGACTTTGCTTGGAACCATCGTGCGGGTGTCAACATTCGTGGTGGTTCGAAGAAAGTACAGTATTATGCTGCCATCAACTACAATCGTGACGAAGGTATGATCAAGACCGACAAACTGAATGACTTTGACTGCAACATCGTCAACAACCAGACGCAGTTCCGCACCAACTTGAACATCGATCTGCGCTCAGGCATCAAATTGGTCATCAACTCCGTAGCCACATTGGACAAGTACCATGGTCCACAAACCAGCCAGACCGAGGCTTATTATTACGCTTTCAATGCCTCACCTGTGGACTTTGCTCCTACCTATCCAGCCGACGCGAAACATGATTTTCCTCATATTCTTTTTGGAACAACAGCCAGCAAGAAGACCAATCCATATATGGAGATTCAGAAAGGTTACATCAACCGTACACGTTTCTCAACCACCAATCGAGCAGAATACATCCACAATCTGTCAAAATTGGTAAAAGGTTTGGAATTCAGAGCAAGTGCTTCTTTGGTACAAACAGGCTACTACAGTAACGAGTTCGAAACCATTCCATACAAATATTATCTGTCCAGTTATGATAACGAGACAGGTAAGTTTACGCTCGCCGACGTGGAAAATTCTCAGGCAAGCCGCACGCTTAATGCCCGTGAGGGGCAAAGAAGCACCGACACCAGAATCACCTACACAGGAACATTGATTCATCAGGCAGCATGGGGCAACCACCAGACTTCGCTTACTGCCGTTGTTCAATCACAAGAGCGCACCTTTACCCCAATAAGCGACGTACTCAATGGTCAGCCTCAGCGCAACTTAACCTATTCCGCACGTGGAAATTATGGTTATAAAGACCGTTATTTTATAGAGGGCAGCTTTGGCTACAATGGTTCTGAACGTTTCGCAAAGGCAAAGCGTTTCGGTTTCTTCCCTGCCGTAGGTGGAGCTTGGGTGGCATCCAACGAACCTTGGATGAAGAAACTTGACAAATACATCAGCTACCTGAAATTCCGTTTGTCCTGGGGTAAGGTGGGAAACGACGGTATCGTGGAGACCCCTCGCTTCGTATTTTTACCACAGATAGGAACAACATCCGCAGGAACTGGAGGACAAGACCCATCGGCAAATGCAGGTGCACAATTCTCACGTAAACAAATTGTGGCATACGCCAACCCTAACATTCTCTGGGAAATAGCAGAACAAAAGAACCTGGGTATTGAGGCTAAGCTCTTCGGTGGTTTGATAGAGGCACAAGCAGACATATATCAGGAGATTCGTCACAATATCATCTCCACACGTACCACCATACCAGCCAACATGGGTATCGAGGTAGATCCTCTTGCCAACATCGGCAAGACAGACTCGCGTGGTGTTGACCTCTCCTTGAAAGTACAAAAGGCATTCAGCAACGATTGCTGGATGATTCTGAATGGAACTCTCACTTATAACAAGACAAAATACAAAGAAGTAGAAGAGGCGACCAACAAACCAGCATGGCAACGTAAATTGGGACATGAAATCAGTCAGCCAATCGGCTACATTGCAGGAGGTCTCTTCCGTGATCAAGCTGAGATAGATAACTCACCACGACAAGATGGCGACGTGATGCCTGGTGACATCAAATACCGAGACATCAATCATGATGGTGTAATAGACGTGAACGACGCCACCTACATCGGCTATCCAGAGACCCCTCGCCTTATCTATGGTTTCACAGGTTTCGTCAACTATAAGGGATGGGAACTCAATTTTGCTTTCCAGGGTTCAGGACAACGCTCATTCTTTATCAATCCTGTCAAAGTTTCTCCTTTCTATGGTGACCACGCCATGCTGAAAGCCATCTACGACAGCCACTGGTCTGAGGACAACCAAGATACTCACGCCTTTTGGCCAAGATTGTCAACATCGAGCATCGCACAGCACAACCCACTAGAAGACTGGTATAGCAGCAGCAACTCAGAGATTCGCAAGAGCACCTACTTCATGCGCAACTGCTCATTCCTACGCTGTACAAACATTGAGGTGGCATACAACCTTCCACAGAAGTTTGTCAGCACATTGGGACTGAAACTCTTCAAGTTGTCGCTCAAGGTAAACAATGCCTTCTGTCTGACCAACTTTAAGCTTTGGGACGTTGAGCTTGGTGAATCAGGATTCAACTATCCTATCCAGCGCACCTACTCAGCTGCCATCAACATCAGCTTCTAAAAAAGAGAACTATAAAAGATATAAAGGACAATGAAAAAAATAATATATTCACTATTGTTGGCAAGCGGGCTACTGAGCACCTCTTGCAACGACTATCTCGACGTAGTTCCTAAAGGAGACGTAGAGACTATCGAGACAAATTTTGAGCAGAGAAACGATGTGGACAAATGGCTCAAAACTTGCTATGCCATGTTTACCAACATGGCAACCAGCTACGATGAGCAACCAGGATTCTTCGGTGCTGACGAGTTTGTGACCGGTCAATACTTCAGAGACAACATGGCGGCATATGGACCTGCCATCTATATAGGAGACGGACTCCAAATGGCACAAAGCCCATATTGCAACATCTGGAGCAAAGATGGTGCCTACTGTCTCATACGCTATTGCAACTTATTCATAGACAATGTGGATCTCTGCCAAAACATGACAAAGGACGAAAAGACCCTTTGGAAAGCGGAAATCAAAGCGCTAAAAGCTTCCACCTATTTCGAGTTGCTCAAGCGATATGGCTCATTCATTCTCGTACCAGAGAATATTGATGCCAACGCAGATAAGGTTGCAATGCAGCAACCTCGCGCCTCCATTGACGATTGCGTCAATGCCATCGTCAGTCTGTGTGACGAAGCCATTGCCGATCTCCCGACCATGAGTGGCTCCGAGGAGTCACGCCATGCATATTTCAAAAAAGAATCCACTGCAGCCGTCAAAGCATACGCCCTGCTCTTCGCAGCCTCTCCCCTCTTCAACGGCAACGAGCAACTGAAGAACTTCACCAACAAAAATGGTGAACGTCTCTTCCCTGTCTATGATAAGGAAAAGTGGCACAAGGCTGCCATTGCTGCAGACGAGGCCATCAACTATGCCCTTGCAGGCGGAAAGCATCTCTACAACAGCACGAATGACAAAGGAACAGATATGCTCAACACCATTTTCAATATACAACAGTCTGTGCTCGACAAGAGATATACAAATCCTGAGATTCTCTTGGAATTTGAAGGTCAATATGGCTACGCCGCTGGTATTTGCCTTGCACCTTACACCAACAGATCTGAATCTGCATTCCTGGACCAAAACGCCAAAGGATGTCTTGCTCCAAGCATGAAGATGGTTGAGATGTTCTACACAGATCATGGTCTGCCAATAGACGAAGACAAACAGTGGGTGAGCGACAAATACCAAATGAGCAAGGAAACGGATAGCCGCTACCTCAACGTGGTGCCACTGAATACAGAAATTCTGGGACTACATCGTCGTAGAGAGCCTCGTTTCTATGCTGACATCGTAGCAGACGGAACTTGCTGGTATCGTCCGACAAGCACTTACAGTGCAACCTATAAAGCTACAGTCACCAACACAAAGCAAGGAGGCAACTTCGGAACAGAAGACACAAAAATCAATGCTACTCTTCCACAGTCGCTTACAGGCTATTGGATTAAGAAATACATTGATTCCACCCAGCCATTCGCCTCTTATCTGCAGACAAACATTTATGCCTTCAAACAAAGATACCTCCGTATGGCAGAATTATATCTAATGTCGGCAGAGGCATGGAATGAATATTTAGATGCCCCTGACGACGAGCATGTATATAGCAAGATAGACGTGGTGCGTGAGCGAGCTGGCATTCCTAAGGTTCGCGAGGCTTGGGAGAGTTATGCACGAAACCCTCAGAAAGTGACCACACAGGCAGGTATGCGAAGCATCATTCATCAAGAGTGGAACATCGAATTTGCCTTCGAGGGTAGAAGATTTTACAACTTGCGCCGCTGGATGGAAGCCCCACAGGAATTGAACGAGCCACAATACGGATGGAACGTCATCTGCTCTGACAATCGCCGTTTCTACAACAACTACGAGGGTCCTATCGTGGTATGGTCAAAACGCAAGTTCACTGCACCAAGAGATTATTTCTTCCCTATCCGCAGCGAGGAGATTCTCGTCTCGGGATGCAAGCAAAACCCTGGTTGGGGTGGAAACAATTAATCATCATAACAACATATAAATAAGAGACATGAAAAAAATCATATATTTTCTCATTCTGCTTGCAACGCTCAGTTCATGCAAGGATGAAGAGACAGCCTTCCAACCATCCGTTGGCTCAGAAGCTTTCAGCTTCAAGCCAATGCCTGGTGGAGCCATCATGCATTTCAAGTTTCCTGCCGACAAAGACCTGATGGGCTTAAACATTCGCTACAAGGACTATGCCGGACACGAAATCCTGCGCACGTCAAGCGCATTGAAAGACTCTGTAGTATTGGAGGGATTCAATGAAGCAAAACAGAATGTACCTGCAGAAGTTCGCTTCGTAAAGCGAGATGGTGAAGAAAGCGCCCCTATTGCTGTATCCTTCAGTACTGAGGATTCTGCCCCATACGCATTCTTCAACAATGTGAAAGTTCTCTCTGGCTGGAATGGTTTCAGCATCTTGACAGACAACACAGCCAACGCAAAGGGTATGGCTCACATTTATTATTTAGGAACAGACCCATTGTCCGGACAACCTGACACCATTCTCATCAAAACGGTCAACATCACCGAAGGCAAGGACACATTGAATTTCGAGTTAAAACAGAAGTCAGAGGACAATACTATAGTCATTCGTACAGAAGACTATCGTGGCTACATGGTACGTGAACAAGCATGGAATCATGTCAAGGCCTACAATACCGCCAAGCTCGAGAAAAGCAATTTCGACTTTTATTTCGACAAGTCTGTGGAGCGTCCTGAATACTGCATGGGAGAAAAATATCTCTTCGATGGCGAACTCAAAGGTATAGACTTCTTTGATCAATATCAGAAAGAAGGAAGCAAAGCTGCAATAAAACGAAACTGCTTCCTGGCTGGACCTCAAGCATGGGGCGAGCCTATGTACATCGACATGCATCAAAACAGACTTACAGCAGAGGTGAGATTCTATACACCTCTTAATGTGAGGTCATATTTTGACTGGTGCTACCCCAACCTGTCGATTGACAATTATTACACACTCTTCAAGAATGGTTATTACATAGATAAGCTGCCTTGTTCTGTAGATGTCTATGCTGCCAAGGATGACAATGGAACTGCAGGAAGCTGGGACGAAAAAGCCTGGGTGAAAGTAGCAAGCTATGATCAAGATCCTGATATTGAAACCAGAGAAAGATGGATAGCCAATGCCGTTGGAAATATAAACGCAATTGACACAAAAGCAGAGGCAGAGAAAGCCGACTCTGTATATATGCCTCTGAAATTACTCTGCGAGCAAGACGAAGGATACAGATACCTAAAGATTGTTGTAAACAAGACATACAATGACATTGATAACATGATGTCATGGTCACAAGGTACCTCTATCAACGCCGCACATTATTTTCTCTTGCAAGAGTTGGAAGTTTGGACTAAGAAAGATGAATAAGACATGAAAAAGAATATAAAGACATTGATTATATCCCTCGCAGCCATAACCTCCTTGACTGCCTGCCAAGACATCAAGGACACATACGCAGATATGGCTGGCGATGGCGAGATCAGATACATCGGAAAATGTGACAACCTCACGGTATCACCAGGATGGGAAAGACTTATCGTGAACTGGACAAACAACAGCGACCCCATCATCGAGAAGGTCAAGGTGAAATGGACGAACGACATTGACACGGACTCTGTCCTGTTAGACCGAGGAACAACTACCTACAGCATAGAAGACCTCGGCAACAGTACGTATGAAATCATCGTTAGCTCTCTCGACAAGGATGGCAACGAATCGCTGGAGAACGCCATCTACAGTCGTCCATACACCAGCCAGCACGAGGAAGTAATATCTTTCTCCAGAGTAGTAGCTAAGCAGTTTTTCTTGGGAAACAACCTGATTATGCTTTTTTCAGGTTGGCAGAATGGTTTGGAAACAGCCAACTTGAAATATACCAAGAAGGACGGCTCTGAAGGAAACTTCGAGTTAAACGAGAATATAGCCTCACAGCCTATCTATGTCTTGCCAGATGAAATAGATACATCCAAGCCAGTCAACCTGTACCGCACTGGACATATAGGAAGTTGCAAAGACTTGATAGAATTCGACCCATACGAATTGAGCAAAGAGCCATCCTTTACATCCGATTTCAAAGAATTTCTCAAGACGAAATATGGCACTGACGGAAAGATCATCAACAGTACGGGTAACGTATCTGACAGTTGGGCAAAAAACTTACAGACACTGGACTTAGATGCAGATATCAATTCGCTGGAAGATTTGCTCAATATGCCAAATCTGAAGAGACTCGTAGTAGGAAAGAACACTTATCTCACAGAGGCAGGAGCCAATGACGAGACTCGTGGACAATACAAAATATTCGACCCTGCTATCAGCAATAAGGTATTGGAGATTATGCACCAGCATACAGGGCTTGTCGTAGAACGCTATAACAAGCATTACCAGGAATTGGGCAAAGAGTCTTATATCAAGGATATGGGAGCCACACACTTGCCTGAAATAGATTGCTACGATATCAGCAAAGCAAGTATTAAATGCAGTGTTGCCGACCAAGATGGCTACAACTCGCACCCTGAATATCTCATAGACGGCAAGACAAGCACCTGCTGGAAGCCTTTTGCCACCAGTTCTCAACAAACGTATATCTTGACTATCGACTTAGGTAAAGAAGTTGAGGCAAGCGGCATAAAAGTGGTACAGAAATCGTTTAGCAAATCTGACCAGGACAACGACATTGCCCCACAAAAGATGACGTTAAAGATTGCCGACAAGAGCGGCGGTCTAAGCGATGCCACCTATGTGGAGGAGAACACACTCGGAACCAGCACGGGACAAACTATCCTTCTGCCATTCGCCAATGGGAAACAAAAGGTGAGATACATCCAAGTGGGCATTCCTTCTCAATACTACTTTGGTACTTTCGATGTGACACTTGCAGAAATCGGCATCTATAAATAAAACGAAAAAATGAAAAAGTTAATTATATCCATAATAATTATGTTGGGCAGCGCTTCTGCGTTTGCCCAACAAAATGACAAGTTGCTGCAAACGCTGAAATCGGAACTCAGCTACAGCATGGAGCAGCTACAAAAGCAACCAGGCCACAAGCCATACTACATGAGCATGAGAGTGGAAGACAAATATACCCTCGTGCTAAAAAGTAGCTTTGGCAACAAGAATGGTGAGGAGGAAGGGCGCACCCGTCTTTTCTCACCACAAATCAGAATCGGAAGCAAGCAACTTGACAACTTTAAATATACTACCCAGGGCACACAGCAATACCAGGGCATGTCTGTCTCGCAACCTACTATGCTGCCCTTAGACGACAACGCCACAGATGGCATCCGTGCTGCCATTTGGAAAGAGACTAACAACCGCTACAAGTATGCCTGCCAGGTCTTTGACGAAGCAAAGACCAAGGTTGCGACAACCGCTGCCAACGAGGACAAAGCCGCATGCTTCTCTGATGCTCCCGTAGAGAAATACTATGATGCTTCTATCGACAACCGCTATTATCATATAGACAAGGCTGGCTGGCTCAAGAAACTCAACGAAATTTCTGCCGCATTCAAGGCAGAGCCAGAGTTGCTGAGCGGACAAGCAAATCTGACCTATCAAGTATCTCGCGTCTATTTTATCAACACCGATGGATCAGAAGTGATACAAAACCGCATTTGCGGTCGTATCATGCTTTCTACACAAGCAGTAGCAGCAGACGGTATGAGTTTACCACTCAACAAAGATTATCTGGCATACGATCTCGATAGTCTTCCTTCTGTGAAAAAAATGGTAGCCGATGCTAAAGATATGGTGAAGAGGGTATTGGCTTTGAGAAATGCTCCCGTCGCTGATCCATATACAGGTCCTGCTATGTTGTCGGGTGAAGCAAGTGGTGTTTTCTTCCATGAGATATTCGGTCACCGCCTTGAAGGACACCGCCTCAAAGAAGGCGGCGAGACTTTCAAAAAAATGGTAGGACAACTCGTATTGCCTAAAGAGTTCCAGGTTTATTGCGACCCTACATTGCGCCACTATGCAGGAACCGATCTTAACGGATATTACAAGTATGACGACGAGGGAGTGAAAGCTCGCCGTGTAAACAACGTGGTGAATGGTGTGCTGAAATCTTTCCTCATGAGCCGTGTACCACTTGACGGATTTCCTGAGAGCAATGGTCATGGACGAACATCCGACGACAAAGATCCAGTATCACGCCAGTCAAACCTCATTGTAGAAACCAACAAGCCTTACACCGAAGCACAGATGCGCCAGATGCTTCGTGCAGAGGCTAAAAAGCAAGGTAAGGAATATGGTTATTACTTTAAAACGGTGACCAGCGGTTACACTTACACAGGTGAAGGCGGCAGCCTCAACTCTTTCAACGTAACTCCATTAGAGGTGTTTCGCATCTTTGCTGATGGTCGCCCAGACCAGTTGGTACGCGGTGTGGATTTGATCGGAACTCCACTCTCTATGTTCTCGCACATCGCTGCAGCAGGTAAGGACGCAAGTGTATTTACTGGAGTATGTGGTGCAGAGTCAGGTTGGGTACCAGTTACCGCAGTTTCTCCAACAATCTTCGTTACTCAGATAGAAACACAGCGCCGTGCCAAGAGCAACTATGTGCCAGCCACGTTGAGAGCACCTGAGTTTGGAGGAAAGCCATCAACCGATGTATTTGAAGGAACCGACGCCAACAATATAGACAAAAGCATCCTATATGGAATGAAAGACGAAATGAAGAGAGAAATGGACTCGCTTACCATTGCAGGCTCTCCACGTCCTTTCTATATGTCATATTTGGCAACTCGCTTCAAGACTATCGATATAAAAGCTGAACTTGGCGGTTTAACCTATTGTTACGACATGCCATGGGACATGCTGGGTAGCACCCAGGTTTTGGTAGGAAGTTTCAAGCGCAACAGTGAATTAAAACTCGGGCAATACGTGCAAACTGGCATACAATCAGAAGGTGGCTACGATGCCATCCGACGTGCTTTCTGGACTTATAGCGATTTAGCTTACAAATACAATCTGAATAGCTACGCCCAGAAGATGAATGCCCTGAATAGCAACCCATTGCCTGCCGCAATCGAAAAAATACCAGACATGCAGCGCATGGCTCCTGTCACAGACATTCAACCAAGCTATGCCTACGATATCAACAGCCAGGAGTTAAGTGACTTGGCTTGCAAAGCATCAGCAGTCTTCAAGGATTTCAAGGACTTAACCAACACAAGCGTTTCCTTTGAAGGCGCATACGAAGACACTTATCGTGTAACATCAGAGAATGTCAATCTCAAAGAACCTCATAGTTACTTGAAAATGAAGGTAAGCGCTAATCTCCGTCTGGCAGATGGAAGCCTACAGAAAAATGGATTCGAAATGAATTTCACCACTCCAGAGGAAGTGCCATCCGCAGAAATACTACAGGCAAAAGTGAGGGAATTTGCAGAACAATTTGTTGCATTAAAAGACGTACCTATATTGAGCGACACATACAAAGGTCCTGTCATGTTCGAGGATATGGCTGCTGTTTATCCTTTCACTGAGAATCTGTTAACACTCAACAAACTCTATGCAAAAGTAATACTTGCTCCTAACGACAAGGCACTTGGCAAGAAGATTGGCAAGAAGATTCTTGACCCACGCATCGACATTGTGAACTACACTTCTCTGCCAGAATACAATGGCACAAAGTTGATGGGAGCCTATAGCATAGACGCTGATGGCATCAAGCCTGAGGCAGAAATTCCATTGGTAGAGAAAGGTATCTTGAAGCAGATTTTGAATCGTGCCACACCTACAGAGCATGCTATGCACTCTACGGGTAGTGCCCGCTTCATCAATAACCCAAGAGCCGTTGCGCTCACCACATCAGTGGGTACTTTCCACGTGAAAGCTACTGGTACTACCGATGCAGACAAGATGAAAAAAGAGCTCATCAAGTTGGGTAAGAAAAAGAAGTTGGAGTATGTATACAAGATAACAAGTCCTGCTGGCGCAGAATCCTTGCAGCTCTATCAGATCAACGTAAAGACAGGCGAAGAGAAACTTGCGAGAATCACACAAGCCATTCTCCCAACACTAAGCCAGTTGGAAAAGATTACAGCCATCTCATCCAAAGAGAATGTGTATAATCTCTCCAAGGACGTAAACACTTCCGTTATCTGTCCTTCTGCCATCATCCTGGATAACATCGAGTTGAGCAGCAACACTCCTCGTAGCGAGAAGGCTCCAGCCATCCCTTATCCTTTGCAACGATAAAAAGGATACATTAATAATTATAATTCTCTCTCGTAAGAGGACTGCCCGAGATGGGTAGTCCTCTTTTTTTAACACTATATAAACTTACAGCCAGGCTCCTACGGCATAGAGTGGCTTGTTGACCATCCACTCCTGATCTTGATAAGGCTTCATTGAAAGTCGCAAACCTTTTAGATTCGGATGCTTTTCTATGAATGTGCGAAGAGATTTAGCACGAACATTTTCCTCTGCCTTGATTTCAATAGGCGTTATGGTAGTTCCATGCTGAACAATCAAGTCGATTTCCACACGCGAATCATTACTGCTGAAATAGTAAATCGGAATCTGAAGCGCCATAAGTTGGGTTAAGACAAAAAGCTCCGTGAAAGAGCCTTTATATTCCTTCAGCAAAGTATCAGCCACCAAAATACTTTCTGCCGGAGTATCTACCATTGCACCCATCAAACCTATATCCAAGACAAAAAGTTTAAACACAGACATTTCTGCATAAAACTTCAATGGCATTTCCGGAGCCGACACACGATTAATCTGATAAACTAATCCTGCATCTATCAACCACTGAATGGCTAACTCAAATTCAGAAGCTCTTGCTCCTTTCTTCAACGCTCCAAAAATAAACTTTTTATTTTCTTTTGCCAATTGTGACGGAATAGAATCCCATACCATATTGATACGAGGCACTTCCTGTGAAGGAGCATGTTTGGAGAAATCACGCTGATAGTCAAAAAGTATCTGTTTTTGAATGTTGCGCACTTCCTCTAAGTTCTTGCTTTCCACAAATTCCAAGACTGCTGCAGGCATTCCTCCTACATAGTAATACTGCCGCAAATAATCTGTCAAACGCAAAGACAGAGAATCTATAAGAGAAAAGTCCTTGGCATGAAGCACATTGACCAATGGCTGCTCGCCCATAGCTAACAGGAACTCATCGAAGGTCATTGGATACATCTTTATCATATCCACCTTTCCCACTGGAAATGATGTTCCACTATGAAGGGATATGCCCAAAAGCGAACCGGCTACAGCCACATGATAGGCTGGAGCATCTTCGCAGAAATATTTCAGAGAGTTTAATACAACAGGATTTTCCTGTATCTCATCGAAAATAATCAATGTATTTTCCGGTTCTATATTTACATGGAGCAGAGCTGACAAGGATAGTAAGATTCGCTCAATATTATAGTCTTGCGCAAAGATCTTTTCCACCATTTCATTCTTGTCACAATTGACATAAGCCATTTTCTGATAGAACTTGGCACCAAATTCCCGTAGGATATAAGTCTTTCCTACTTGTCTTGCACCATTGATTATCAAAGGCTTACGATTCTTCTTTTGCTTCCACGCGAGGAGCTGTTTAATAACATTTCTTTCCATAATCACATTTTTTTGCACGAACTTTTGCTGCAAAGATACACTTTTTCGCACGAATATCCGACACTTTACTACATTTTTTTGCACGAACGCCCTAAATTTTGTAGCAGTTCCCCAAAGTTAACAGTTAATTATCCATAATTATAAATGCATTTATTATAAGAGTATTTATAATTTTTGTAACTTTGCGCCATCACTTATAAAAAATTGATTATGGATATACCCTTTATTTATGGAAGACTCGCTGAGAAAGAGAGTTTTATCGACAGAGTAGAAGACAGAAGGGAACTGAAGAATTTCCTTCGCCACGGCATCAACGTCATCTTGGTATCTCCAAGAAGATGGGGAAAATCTTCGCTTGTCAGAACCTCTATGGAAGAATTAATGCAGGAAGAATCCAAAACAAAGGTTTGCTTCATGGATGCCTCCAAGATTCATACGGAGGAGGAATTCTACAACAAATTTGCCTCCATCGTGATACAAGGAGTTTCTTCCACATTGGAACAGAAATTATCTGACTTGGTGAAATTTATCAATCGTTTTACCCCAAGCATCACGATAGCTTCCGACCCAATGAATAGTGTAGAGGTCAACCTAAAGGTGAATCCTGTAAAGGAAAGTCCTGAAAACATTCTGCAACTCCCCGAAAGGATAGCCGAGGCTAAAGGCATCAAGATTATCGTCTGCATTGATGAGTTTCAGCAACTCGCCAACCTGCCAAAATGGAAGAACCTTGAAGCTATGCTGAGGGCTGAATGGCAGTTGCAGCACCATACCACCTATTGTCTCTACGGCAGCAAGATGCACATGATGAAAGATATTTTCAACAAGGCGAACAGTCCTTTCTTTAAGTTCGGACAACTGATGAACCTGAAGAGAATAGCCAAGGAATATTGGATTCCATACATCATGAGCAATTTTAAGAAGACAGGAAAAGCTATCTCTGAGAGCCAAGCAGAATGTCTATGCGAAAGAGTGAAGTATAACTCTTGGTACGTACAGCAATATTGCTTCTTCCTATGGTCACACACAGACAAAGAGGTGACGCAAGAACTCCTCGACAACCAGCTCCAACTGGTTTTGGACACCAACGAAGACTTGTTCTTGACCGAGATGGACGAGCTCACTCCCACCCAAATCGGTATGCTGAAAGCCATTGCTTCTGGCGAAAAGCACTTCAATGCCAAGGATGTCGTAGAGAAGTATGGTCTGGGGCAGCCACAGAGCATCACACGTAACAAGAAAGTATTAGTAGAGAAAGATCTCGTTGAGAAACATCTTCAAGATTTCTCATTCGTCGATCCTGTCTTCGAGCTTTGGCTGAAGAGAGAATACAACATTTTACCATAATGGGAATAAAAACAGCCAATAATCGCATTTTCGAGGATAGAGATGAGGTAAACATCTCTCAAGATTAAGCAATATTTCATGAATCAAAACAATATCAGCACCGCTGAACTTTTCCAGCGGGTAAGGGAACTCCTGACGCTCCCCGAACTGGAGCCGAAGACACGCAACAAGATGATGCACGATACGCTCATCCTCTGCTGCCACGAAGGAGTGAAGGAAACGAAACAGGCTTTCGGTAACCTTTTCTCCCAGGTGGATTATCTCTGTAAGGCCCACGGCATCAAGGTGGCAGACAAGATTGCCATCCAGACCATGCGCCGACACAGTAATTCGCAGGAACCGCTCTCAAGCGAAGATTTGAAATATGATGCACGTGCCCTAGCCATCTTCATCTCTGCCGTATTCGGAGTGGATGTTCCCCACGAGCTGAACGTGCTCATTCCCCATACCAACCGCCCTTATCAGAAAGGACTGGAAATCAACAACCGCCGCATCCGCTGCATCGTGAAGAACTGGGACTGCGATTTCATCCGCGTGGATATTGACCAGGATGCTGATGAAGAGGAATATCACATTCAACTGAAAGATGAAGAGAACCATATCGACCATACCTACCTCTGGGATATCCTGAAGGAAGGTATGCAGCTCAATCTGCTCGACTGTCAGGTGAAACAGCCCATCATCACTCCCCGACTCATCGTGGTGGAACCCGATTATCTGGTAGATATCAGTAGTATCGCCACCTGCTTTACGGCTTTCGGCCATCATCCCCTGCTCTATCTGCTGAACCAGATGAAGCCTCGCGCCAACACCCAGGCTACCCTGCTCGGTAACTTTGCCGGTGCTGCGCTGGATGACATCATCAATACAAACGGCAAATACCAGATGAACGAAACCATAAAGACGAATTTCAGGGAGAAAGCACTGGAGTTCTGCACCTGTCCCTGGTTTGATGCCAAGAAATTCTATACCGATGCCAACCAGCAGGCATTCAATCTGCAGCAGGTAGTGGATATTCTCTTTCCCCGCACCGCATCGCAGGCACAGATGTCAGCCTTCCGTGGCGAAAGTCTTTACGACAGGAAGAAAGCCATCCTCGAACCTTCGTTCGTCTGCGAAGCACTCGGCATACAGGGACGTGTGGACCTGATGACCACCGACTGCAAACTGCTGGTGGAGCAGAAATCGGGACGCAACATGAATATCGAAACCCATCAGGTAGATCCGGGTTATCACAGTTATCAGCTGGAGCCCCACTATGTACAGCTGCTGCTCTACTATGGCGTATTGCAGCACAACTTCAAGCTGAGCAACGACCGCGTGAATATCCGTCTGCTCTATTCCAAGTATCAGCCTCAAGACGGACTGATGGTAGTGGCTTACTACCAAAAGCTCTTCAAGGAGGCCATCGAATACCGCAACCAGCTCGTTGCCGCCTCCTTCGAGATAGCTAAGGAGGGATTCGAGCATGCACTGAATGAATTTACCCCCGAAGTTTTGAATGTGGCAGGTACCCAGGACTTCTTCTACAACAAGTATCTGAAGCCGCAGATAGAAGCCATCACCAGTCCGCTCCACAACCTCACCCCATTAGAGGAGGCTTACTTCTGCCGCATGATGACCTTCGTGTTGCGGGAACAGATGATCAGCAAGGTGGGCGCACAGGAAGGAACGAACACATCCAGTTCCGACCTCTGGACCATGCCACTCGCCGAAAAGAAAGATGCCGGCAACATCTATACCGACCTGCACATCATCCGGAAGGAACAGAGCAGCGCAGGAAGCGGATATGATACCATCACCCTGAGCGTGCCCGACCAGGGAAAGGACTTCCTGCCCAACTTCCGTATCGGCGACATGGTGTATCTCTATACCTACAAGCTGAAGGAAGAACCCGATGTAAGAAAGGCTATATTATATAAAGGTGTACTACAGGAGATTCACAGCGATGAGATTGTGGTGCATCTCACCGACGGACAGCAGAATGCCGATATCTTCGAGATGAATCTGCCTTACGCCATAGAACATGGAACGAGCGATGCATCAACAGGCGGAAGCATACGTAACCTGCACCAGTTTATCTGTGCACCCAAGGAGAAACGCGACCTGCTGTTAGGACAGCGTGCCCCGCAAAGAGATGCCTCGCTTACATTGACCAGACATTACGATGATGTACTGGACGACATCATTCTCCGTGCCAAGCAGGCACAGGATTACTTCCTGCTCGTGGGACCTCCGGGAACAGGAAAGACCAGTCGTGCCCTGAAGTTTATGGTAGAAGAAGCATTGAACGATGGAACGGGAATGCCCGCAGCAGAAAGCATCGCCTCGGGAGGCAAGACGGCTCAGCAGCCTGCATCCTCCATCCTCCTGATGAGTTATACCAACCGAGCCGTGGATGAAATCTGCGAGATGCTGGTAGATTCCGGCATCCCATTCCTTCGCCTCGGCAGCGAGTACTCCTGCGATGAGCGGTTCCGCCCTTATCTGATAGAGAAAGCCATCAGCGACTGTCCGAAGCTCGAAGCCATCAAACAATATATAATAGGAAAGCGTGTAATCGTGGGCACCACTTCGATGATGACCTCCAAGCCGTTCATCTTCTCGCTGAAGCACTTCAAGCTTGCCATCATCGACGAGTCGAGCCAGATACTGGAGCCTAATCTCATCGGTCTCTTATCAGCAGTAGATAAGTTCATCCTCATCGGCGACTACAAGCAGTTGCCAGCCGTGGTGCAGCAGAGCGAGCAGGATTCAGGCATTCCTACCATCAACGACAGTCAGAAAGGTGGCGTCATCGACATGAGCATCCTACAGGACATCTGTCTTACCAACTGCCGCAACTCCCTCTTCGAACGTCTGATTCATTGGGAAGATCACGAAGAACGCAGCGAATTCATCGGCATTCTGCGCCGCCAAGGAAGAATGCATCCCGAGATTGCAGAGTTTCCTAACCGGATGTTCTACCGTCGGGAGAAACTGGAACCCGTGCCATGCCCACACCAGTTGGAGACGGAGCTGTCATATACTCTCTCGTCAGAAGATGCGCTCGACGACCTGCTGAAGGAGCACCGCATGATATTCCTCCCATCCAAATTCTGCAAGGAACCGAATGTATCCGATAAGATCAATGCCAACGAGGCAGCAATCGTGGTAGACCTGCTTCACCGCATCCACCGCTTCTATGGAGAGCGTTTCGATGCCAAGAAGACGGTAGGCGTCATCGTTCCTTACCGCAACCAGATAGCCATGGTACGCAAAGGCATCGAAAAGCTCGGTATTCCGGAACTGGAGAAAATCAGTATCGATACCGTAGAGCGGTACCAGGGCAGTCAGCGCGATGTCATCATCTACAGCTTTACCATCCAGAACATCTGGCAGCTCGACTTCCTTGCCGGCAACAGTTTCGTAGAAGACGGCGCCATCATCGACCGCAAGCTGAACGTAGCCATCACCCGTGCCCGAAAGCAGATGATTATGACAGGCAACCCGGAGATATTGCGCAATAATCAGATTTTTAGCGAATTAATGAACTATGTGAAGGAAAAAGGAGGATATTTTTAAAATTTCCCCCAAAAAATTTGGTGATACGGAAATAAAGTCCTATCTTTGCATTCGGATTATACACAAAAGGATAAACAAGAGACATAAATACAGATATAGGATTCCGGTGCTCCACTGGCACTGGAATTCTTTATTTTTTATGCTACTTGCCAACCGATTATTAATAACATTAAAACAACAAGAAAATTATGGCTTACATGTCACAAGAAGGCTACGACAAACTCGTAGCTGAGCTGAAACAGCTCGTATCTGTAGAGCGCCCTAAGGCATCAGCCGCAATCGCTGAAGCCCGCGACAAGGGTGATTTAAGTGAGAATTCTGAGTATGATGCCGCTAAAGAGGCACAGGCTCATCTGGAAGATAAGATCAATCGCCTGAAGCTCACCATTGCCGAGGCCAAGATTATCGATACCAAGCAGCTCAGCACCGACAGCGTGCAGATTATGTCGAAGGTAGAGATGACCAATATGGCTAACAAGGCAAAGATGACTTATACCATCGTGAGCGAGAGCGAGGCAAACTTGAAGGAAGGCAAGATTTCCATCAAGACTCCTATCGCACAGGGATTGCTCAACAAGAAGGTAGGTGAGATTGCAGAGATCAAGATTCCTCGCGGCACCATCAACCTTCGCATCGACAAGATTTCATTTGAATAAAACGGAATAAAAGGAACTATCATATCGGCAGCGATGCCCCGTATGACGGTTCCTTTTATGTTATATGTAAGCCTACCCGATATACTCTATAGAAAATGAAAGTAGCCGATGCAACGACATCAAAAAGAGAATAAGATAATATGAATTGTAAATTATAAATTATTAATTATAAATTGATTAGCGATTATGGCAAGCATTTTTTCAAAGATTGCAGCAGGAGAGATTCCTAGCTACAAGTGTGCAGAAAGCGACAAGTTCTATGCTTTCCTCGACATTAGCCCTATCGGCAAAGGTCATACTTTGGTGATTCCCCGCAAGGAGGTGGATTACATCTTCGATATGGAAGACGAAGACCTGGCTGAGTTTGAGGTTTTCGCCAAGAAGGTAGCCAAGGCTATCAAGGCATCCTTCCCATGCAAGAAAGTGGCGCAGGTTGTTTTGGGTCTAGAGGTTCCTCATGCCCATATCCACCTCATCCCAATGAACAGCGAAGCTGATGTAAACTTCCGCAAGGAGCATCTCAAACTCACAGAGGAAGAGTTCAAGGAAATTGCTGATAAGATTTATACAGAATTCAAGAAACTTTAATGCAAGAAGTTTCAAACAGAAAAAGAGCTGCGAATATGCTTCGCAGCTCTTTTTATATCTTTATTTCATAAGCTCTTGCTTAGACAAACTCATCGCCTTTCTTCATCTGCACCTCGTTTACATATTTACGCACCAGGGCAGAAGAATCTTCTTTCTTGCATATCAACAATACATTATCATTCTCGGCTACTATGAAACCGTCCAGTCCGTTCAATACAGCCAGCTTTCCTTTAGGCAACTTGATTACATTGTTGTGACAATTCTCCATCATCACATCGCTGTCAATCACCACGTTGTCATCGCTGCTCTTCTGCATCGCCTCGTAGATACTGTGCCAGGTACCCAAATCAGCCCATCCGAAGTCACACTTCATCATATAGACATTGCTAGGCTTGTCAAGAATCCCGAAATCTACTGATATATTAGGATAAGAAGAGAAGCTCTCTTTCATGTATGCATTCTCTGTCTCCACACTGAATTCCGGATACTGTTTATCGTAATCACGGAGTACAGGGGGCAGAATCTTGCAGAAACACTCACGCAGATACTTCACATTAGAAAGGAATAAACCCGTATTCCAATAGAACTCTCCACTCTCTACAAAAATCTTGGCAAACTCTCTTTCCGGTTTCTCTGTAAACGACTGCACCTTGTACAATCCGTTGCCGATAGCTTCACCCATCTGAATATATCCATATCCAGGTTCAGGACGGGTTGGTTTCACACCCATCGTCAGGAAACGGTCATGTTCTGCCACAAAAGTCAGTCCTTCCAAAACGTTCTCGCAGAAAGCATCTTCATTGAAGATAGCCTGATCAGAAGGAGTGGCGATGATGCAGGCATCAGGATTGAGCATCGAGATGCGATGATTGGCCCATGCCATGCTAGGTGCCGTATTGCGATGAATAGGTTCCGCCAATATCCGTTCTGCAGGAACCTCAGGCAACTGTTCCTTTACCAGTTGAACATATTCTTCATTTGTGTTGATAAATATATGGTCGGCAGGCACGATCTTTGCCATACGGTCAAAGGTTTGCTGAAGCTGAGTGCGCCCCACTCCAAAGAAGTCGACAAACTGCTTCGGATAGTTGCTGCGGCTGCAAGGCCAAAGTCTGCGGCCCTTACCTCCTGCCAATATCACACAATAATTATTTCCGTTACTCTTCATATCTTGAGTCTAATATTTTGTTGGTTTTCTAAATTCATCTGTAAAGTTAGTGATTATCCGTGAAAGTGCCAAAGATTTTCTTGAAATTTAATAAAGTGGACTATAAAAACAACAAAAATTTAATGTTTCTGCATCAAAAATGCATTTTTCGAAAAAAAAGTTCCCAAAAAGTTTGTCAGTTCAAAAAATATTAGTACCTTTGCAACCGCAAATAAGCTAAGTGGTATTTGCCCAGATGGCGGAATCGGTAGACGCGCTGGTCTCAAACACCAGTGGAGCAATCCATCCCGGTTCGATCCCGGGTCTGGGTACCAAGATGGAGAGAAGTTCACTTCTCTCCTTTTTTCGTTTATATACCTTATTATTATATATGCACTTATAACATCATTATATATCCGCTTATATCTTATCATACCCCCCACTTCACGAAAACGTTTACAGCGATTTATTTAGAATAAGCCTTTCTATTTTTGGCTTTTCAAAAGATAATACTTATCTTTGCAGAAGAAATAACTTATATATAATAACCCAACAAACCGAAAAAATAGATGAAGAAATTTTTTAGCATGGTATGTGCTTGCTTGTTGGCGCTAAGTGCCCAGGCAACAGACATCAAGAAGTATGATGCTCTTTACGAAAATCTACCATTCCAGATGGAGAAGGTGACTCGTCCGCAATTCCCAGCCAATGAGGTAAATCTCAAAGACTTTGGTGCTATTGGCGATGGCTCTTCTCTCTGTACCACAGCCTTTGCCAAGGCTATCGATGCGCTGACTCAGAAAGGCGGCGGTAAACTCATCGTTCCACAGGGCGTATGGTTCACAGGTCCTATCGTATTGAAGAGCAATATCAACCTGCATCTCGAAAAAGGTGCTGTTATCCTTTTCTCACCAGACGATGCCCTCTACCCTTTTATAGAAACATCGTTCGAGGGTCTGGATACACGCCGCTGCCAGTCGCCTATCTCAGGTCATCATCTTACCAACGTGGCAATTACCGGTCAAGGTTGCATTGACGGAAACGGAGAATACTGGCGCCCATTAAAGAAGCAGAAGGTTACCGCTGCACAGTGGAAGCAGATTACTTCACGTGGCGGTGCATTCAAGAGAGCCGATTACTGGTTCCCATCAGAAGGTGCATTGAAGGCAGACAACAGTGCCAACATGAATGTGCCTAAAACTCCAGCTTCAGAAGAAGAATGGAACGAGATCAAGCGTTTCCTCCGCCCTGTAATGATCAGTCTCGTAAGCTGCAAGAACGTTTGGCTCAATGGTGTTATCTTCCAGAATTCACCAGCATGGAACATCCATCCGCTGATGTGCGAGAACGTTCTTATAGAAGATGTATTGGTCCGCAACCCTTCTTACGCTCAGAATGGTGATGGTCTTGACCTGGAGAGCTGCAAGAATGCACTTATCGTCAATTCTACTTTCGATGTAGGCGATGATGGTATCTGCATCAAGAGTGGTAAGGATGCTGACGGAAGAAAGCGCGGCATTCCTTGCGAGAATGTCATCGTAAACGGCTGTACCGTATTCAAGGGGCATGGTGGTTTCGTTGTTGGCAGCGAGATGAGTGGTGGCGTAAAGAATATCAAGGTGAGCGACTGCCAGTTCCTCGGAACCGATGTAGGTCTCCGTTTCAAGAGTACCCGCGGTCGTGGTGGTGTAGTAGAGAATATCTACATCGACAACATGTCAATGTTTGATATTCAGACAGATGTCATCACCTTCGACCTTTACTACGGTGGCAAGTCTGCCGTTGAGGTTCTCAACGATGGCGATGAGGCTAAGAGCCAGAAGGTACAGAAGTTCAAGGTAGACGAGACAACACCTTGCTTCCGCAATATCGACATCAACCATGTCATCTGCCGCACAGCCCGTCGTGCAGCTTACTTCAACGGTCTCCCAGAGATGCCGGTAAGCAACATCCACATCAAGGATATGGAGGTAAACAATGCTGAGTATGGTATCGTCATCAACCGTACTGACGGCGTGAAGCTCGAAAACATCAAGGTTAGTGCAAAGAATCACACCTTCGATGCAAAGAACTCGAAGAATGTGACTGTAAACGACAAGACATACAAGAAGATTGACGAAAAGGGTATCACCCTCGATTTCTAATCTCGTTCTGACAAGATAAGACAGATAAGAATATCCGCTGTATCTGTCAGAAACAACAAAGAAGAAACAGGCTGTTGGAGCACAAAGTTCCGACAGCCTGTTTTTAGTTTTATCAGCAACTATTTCCTTACAAAGGCTACACTTTTTGCCCAAAAAAGAAAAAAACACGCTTTTTCTTAAAATAATTTAGTTTTTTCTTGGTAGTATTAAATCTTTTTTATACTTTTGTAGTCGATAAATAAATGACGCAACCTAGAAATTTAAACTTAAGAAACTTTCCTCTTGGATTCTTTTATATAGATTCAGCCGAAGTTTTTTCAGATGTTAGAAGACGCAATAAATAATTGAAGAAAATTCTGGTAATAGGCTCCTATATATTATATATAATGTGTAGCATGCTTAAAGGCCTAATTTACATAAACAAAAACAAATAGTAAAATTTTAAAAGTTAGTTACATGGTGAACGCAATCAAAAAATTGTGTAAAGTCTGCCTAGTAACGACAATGGTGTTAACACCATCTTCTGTCCTCGCACAGAATGTCGTGAAAGGTACCGTGCTGGACTCTAACAACGAGCCAGTGATCGGAGCATCTGTCATTGAAAAGGGAAACCCTAAGAATGGCACAGTTACTGACATCGATGGTAATTTTACGCTCAACCTGAAAGCCGGCAGGACTGCCGTTATCTCTTACATCGGTATGGTGGCACAAGAGGTAAGGGGGGGGCAAGCCCAAACCATCGTATTGAAGGATGACAACAGTCAGCTCAACGAAGTTGTCGTTGTCGGTTATACAAGTAAAGCCCGCAAGGACCTCACCGGTTCTGTAGGTTCAATCTCTGGACAAAAGCTTGCTGTTGTTCCAGTGGCTTCTGCTGCTGAGGCATTGGCAGGTAAGATTGCCGGTGTGCAGGTTACCACAGTCGATGGTGCTCCTGGTGCCGACATCAATATCCGTATTCGTGGTGGTTCAGCCATCTCAAGTTCCCAGGACTCTAAACCTTTGTTTATCGTCGATGGATTCCAGGCTGACAACATCAACGACATCCCTCCTACCGATATTCAGAGCATCGACGTTCTGAAGGATGCTTCCCTCACCGCTGTCTATGGTGCACGAGGTGGTAATGGTGTAGTTATCGTTACTACTAAATCTGCACAGGCTGGTAAGGTGAAGGTTGATTTCAACGCCTATGGTCAGCTCTCTTGGCTGGCAGGCAAGCAGGACATGCTGGATACTTACGAATTCGTTAAGTATCAGTTGGATGGAACCTATGACAAAAACGACAAGAAGCACGCCTTCCGCCGTGACTTCGGTAACCCTAACGATATTGACATCTACAAGACAAAGACTACCCACGACTGGCAAGATGAGTTGATGGGCGACCCAGCCTTGACCCAGATGTACAATGTTACCGTGAATGGTGGTAACGAGAAGTTGCGTTTCAGCACCTCTCTCACCCAGCACAATCAGGATGGTATCATCTCAAATTCCGGTGTTCGCCGTACCAATATGAACACCAAGATCAATGTCAAGTTGGCTAAGAACGTTAACCTCCTGGTAAACCCTCGTTTCACATATCGTCGTGACCTCGGTGCAGGTGCCAGCGGCATCGGTACAGGTGGTTTGGTGGGCGTATTGAACTACAAACCAACCAATGGTCTTCGTGAGTTTACCAACTATGATGACGAGTGGCAGGATTTCTCGGTAGAACGTTACTGGAAGCTGGCTAGTCCTTTGGACGACATCAATCAGAATTATCTGCTGAAGCATTCTTACAGTTTCACCAACCAGGCTAGTCTCACATGGGAAATCATTCCTAACCTGACCTTCCGTTCAGACATTGCCCAGTTCTGGTCATTCTCAGACAACAACCGTTTCTACGGCTATCTGACAGATGAGGCTGCCAAGAACGAGAACATGCCTGTGGCTCAGATTACAAACACCCGTGGCTTTAAGTATACATGGACAAATACCCTGAACTATAGCTTAACCCTGAAGGAGAAGCATAATTTCTCTTTCTTGCTCGGTCAGGAGGTTCAGCATACACAAACCACAACCAACTATCAGGCATCCCGCTATTTCCCACAAAGCACATCACCAAGATATGCTTTCAACAACATGGGTCTGGGTTCTGCATACGGTAGCACATCAAGCGTAACAACTCCTAACCGTATCGCATCATACTTCGGTCAGATCAACTATAACTATAAGCACAAGTACTTGCTTTCAGGTACCATGCGTGCCGATGGTTCTACCCGATTCGCTCCAGGTAACCAGTGGGGTTACTTCCCTTCTATCTCTGGCGCATGGGTTATCTCTGAGGAGTCTTGGTGGAACAAGGACGTTGTTGATCAGTTGAAGATCCGTGCAGCTTTCGGTCTTTCCGGTAACAACAATATCGGTGATGACCGTTGGCGCTATCAGTATAACATCAATGCACAGGGTGGTCCTAGCTGGGGCGAGAGCACAACAACCCAGAATGGTGACAAGTATTATGCATCAGACGCTTTGTTCCCTAACAACAAGATTAAGTGGGAGACTACCGTAACCCGCAACCTGGCTGCTGATATTTCTCTCTTCAAGGGTCGCATCACCCTTACACCTGAAGTTTACTGGAACACCACACGCGACTTGCTCTACAAGTGCCAGATTCCTACCACAACCGGTTACTCACAGCAGTGGCAGAACGTAGGTCGTGTATCTAATAAGGGTTTCGAACTTTCTATCAATGGCGATATCCTCCGCGGTAAGGACTATGTTCTCTCTGCTAACTTCAACATGGGTATGAACAAGACCAAGGTAGAGAAGATTAACGGTACAGATGCTTACATCCCTGGTAAGTCTTGGGATTCAGAGGATAACTTCCGCCTCGTAGAGGGTAAGGAAGTAGGTCTTATCTATGGTTATGTATACGAAGGCCTTTATGGTTTCAACGAATTCCACAGAAATGGATTCAAATACGCAGCAAATGATGCCGACTATCTGGCAGAAAACCCAGGTGTACAGGAGAAACCAACCGTAACAGGTCTGTTTGGTACAGAGCCTGGCCGCATCAAGCTGAAGGATATCAACGGTGATGGCAAGATTGACATCAACGACCGTACTGTAGTAGGTAATACCAACCCTAAGGTACAGGGTGGTTTCGGTTTGTCAGGAAAGTGGAAGAACTTCGATTTCACTGCCAACTTCACCTACATGCTCGACTTCGACGTGATTAACGCTACCGGATACCAGCTTTCATCAGCAAAGGGTGCCAGCCAGACCAATCCTCGCAACGTATTGAAGAAGTTTGACTACAACAACCGTTGGGTTTATCATGGAGATATCTACATCGAGAATGCAGATGGAACCAAGAGTATCTACAACCTCAACGAGTGCTTGTTGGGCAATTCACAGCACATCGATTACCTCGATATTTACGAAGAGCTCAATGCTGGTAAGACATTGTGGAACCCACAGGATGTAACCAAGAACTACACACTCTCTAACTTCGTAGAAGATGGTTCATTCCTGCGTCTCAACGACTTGACTATCGGTTACACATTGCCTACAACCCTTACAAAGAAGTGGGGTATCTCTCGCCTCCGTTTGTATGTTACAGGCTCTAACATCTTCTGCATCACCGGCTACTCAGGCTATGACCCAGAAGTTGATATTCAGAATGGCTTGACACCTAACGTTGACTGGAACCGCTACCCACGTAGCCACAGCTACCTCTTCGGTGTGAACCTTTCATTCTAAACTAGGTATATAATATATAATAAGGAAATACAATATGAAAATTAAAAATATATTGATGTGCAGTCTGTTGCTGGCAGGCTTGTCTTCCTGCAACGACTACTTGGATGTAGACGCTCCTTCTAAGGTGACCGACAAACAAGTGTTCAGCAGTACAGAAGAAGCCGACCGCTTATTGAATGCGGTTTACCAGTCTACCTGTAGCAGTAACACATACGGCAATGCATACCTCACAACCTTCAACTTCAACAGCGATGTAGAATTCTCTACTTCAAAAGCTGAAATAAAGAGCGTAAGCCACAACGACTGGAAGCAGTTTGACGGTGAGGCTGACGGTGGTAGCATCAAGGGTACTTGGGATGCGGCTTACCAGACTATCGAACGTGCCAACAACTTTGTAAACGCTGCAGAGAAATCTTCACTCTACGGCAATGCAGACCTCGACCAGATGATTGGTGAGGCAAAGTGTATCCGTGCTATGAACTATCTCGACCTGGTGATTCTCTGGGGAGATATTCCTTTCACCTTCACTCGTACTTACGACCAGGAATCACTGATCATGCCTATGGGAACCCGTGATGAGATTCTTACAGCTCTTATCAACGACCTGAAGCAGGCTGCTCCTAAGATGAAGAAGGCTAAGGAAATCACAGAAGGCGTAGAGCGCTGCTCTAAGGAGTTTGCATGGTCTCTCATTGCCCGTATCTCTATGTTCCGTGCCGGTTATTCTCTCCGCCATGGCGAAGATACAAAGGCTGCAGGTACCATGGAGCGTGCTGCTGACTATGAGGACTATTACAAGATTGCCCGTACATACGCTGATTCTGTTATCCAGGAAGGTACTCATGCGTTGACCAACGACTATATGAAGGTATTCAACGATGAGTGTAACTATGCAGTTGTAAGCAACGACGATGTCATCTTCGAAATTCCATTCGTACAGAATGTAAACGGAAACATCGGTTATATCCAAGGTCCTAAGGCTGACTTCTCTAGTGCCGGCGATACCGATCACCCTTGGGGTAAGATGAGTGGTAGCGTAGGTTTGAATGCTTTCTATCGTTTCACATTTGACAAGGAAGACGTACGCCGCAATACTGTAGGCTACTGGTCATACGGTTACAACGGTATTGCAGCATTGCAGAATTCATATACCAACTACTGTCTGAAGTGGTCTAAGCTTTGGGACAGAAGTCATACTCAGGGTAATACCTCTGAAGGCAATACCGGTATCAACTTCCCATACATGCGCTATGCTGACGTTCTCCTGATGTATGCAGAGGCAGAAAACGAATTGAACGGTCCTACCGATGCAGCCAAGAATGCATTGAAGCAGGTTCGTGAACGTGCGTTCCGTGGTGCAGCCAACAAGGCTGAAAAGGTAGACGGCTATGTAAGTGCACTCGGTACCAAGGATGAGTTCTTCAAGGCTATCGTTGACGAGCGTGCCTGGGAATTTGGCGGTGAGAATATCCGCTGGAAGGATCTTGTTCGCTGGAACCTCTACAGCCAGGTGCTCTACAAGAACTTCTGGAAGTATTATGGTATGGGTTGCGACCGTGACGACAGCTACGACGTAGATGGTAATTTCAATGATTTACCAAACGACTTCTTCTACAGAACCCGTACAAGAGCTCAGTGGAACCAGCAGGTAGCAGAAAACCCAGAGAAGTATAATGCAGCCAACTATCCTGAGGTATTCAACTTCGCCAATACAGATGCCAGCCTCGGTATCATTGAGGTTTACAAGACTCAGGGCGATGACTTCTGTATCGATAACCTTTGGGAGAACTGGGGACTCAACGGTAAGCTGATGCCTCAGGAAGGTGGAGAAGCCGACTGGAAGAGAGCATATCTTTTTAACTGGCTCGATGAGGAAACTGGTATAGCAAAACCAGAATGCAGATGCTCTATCAGAGGTTACATCTACATTGACCAGCTGGGAGTTATGCAGACAACCAATATTCCTGAGTATAACAGCGAAGTAAACTTGTCTACTCTCCCATCCGTAAGATACATCCTGCCAATTCCAAAAGATGTAATAAGCCGCAGTCTGGGACAGTACAAGAATTATTATGGTTATTAATCAATGACTTAGAATCATAAAAGATATGAAGAAATTATTTATATTTTCAATGATATTAGCTGCAACCATGTCGTTCTTTGCTTCATGCAAAGACGACGATGGTTACAACGATGCAGACGCAGACCGTCTGCCTATGCCTATGTTCCGCAATACACAGAACACGGCATCAAAAACCACTCCCTATTATTGTGACATTGCTTCAAGAGTAGATCCAAATATCTCACTCTACCTGCAGCAGCACGGCTATAAGGCAAGTACACACGTCAATGATATGCGCCTGTTCTGGTATGGTGTAGATGGTGCAGATGCATACGAATTGAAAGGAAAAATAATGGGAGCCTCATGGGACAAGGAGGAAAATCCCAATCTTCTGGATACCATTTTGACTGCAGACCAGCTTTCTTTCCTGCACGAAGACTTGCAATATAGCACAGGTTATCTGTATGCCATCCGTGCACTCGTTGACAGAAACGATTTGAACAATCCTCATAACTCTAAGTGGTTTGGTATGGGTGATGGTTCTCATCAGGTAGACCAGTCACGTGATGATGACCGTAACCAGACCGGTGCCTTGACAACAGGTATGCGCTACGATGTACCAAGCGTATTCTGGACAGAGAATGTAACCAAGACCTCTATGGATGTATGCTTCCAACCACAGACAGAAGGCGATTACGAGAAGGATTACAAGGAGTTCTTCAAGGCGGGTGCAGAGGTAAAGGATGGAGAGTGGGTATTCGATGAAATCCGCGTTGTTCCATCTGCCGATAATGCGCAGCTTCCAGAACACATTATCAAACCTACTGCAGAACAGCGTGCTGCTGGCCGTGTACATATTGAAGGTTTGGAGTCTAACGCTGCTTATATCGTAAGCGGACAGAACAACCACATCAAGCGCTACTACGACCGCCAGTACAACTCCACCATGCTCCGTATGCCAGGTGATTCCGGTGAACCTATCCTCATCAAGGCAAATACAGCAGAAGAGGCAAAGCGCGATACCTTGTTGCAGAACATGGGCTTGCAGAAGGGTAAGATCTTCGGTTGCGAGGAGCTTGTTGCTACCCGTATCGATACCATCCTGACCAACTATATGTCTGACAGCAAGATAGCTGAAGGTCAGATATTCTATCTGGAAGGCGGCAAGACATACTACTGCTCTTCAACAGTTGAAATGACCAAGGGCTTTACCATTGCAACCAATCCTGCAGATATTGCTGCAGGTAAGGGGCGTGCAACCATTCTCCAGGGAATCGGTTACAACAGCGAGGCTAAGACTGCAGCAAATGCAGTGAACTGGGGATTGTGCCGCAATGCACGTACTGGTGCAGAGAATGGTGTGACATTGGCTATCCAGCCTATCATCATGCAGGACATCAACTTCCACCCTATGGCATGGTTCAACTACTTTGACCAGAAGGGAGAAGGCGGTAATCCACAATGTACCATTACCCAGAACTACTTCATGAATATGTACAGCCAGGGATTGTCATTCTCACTCGCTGAACTTCGTATCGAAAGATGTACATTCAGTGGTCACGTTCGTGGTTTCATCCGTTTCCAGGGTCCTAACCGTCAGATTATAGAGAAGTTGACCGTCAACGACTGTGTATTCTACGATGAAGGTGGTTATGATACCAACGGCCGTGGTTACTCATGGTTCGCAGGTCCAGGAAACAACCGCAAGTCAAACTTCTACAAGAATTTGACCTTCACCAATAATACCATCATCAACAGTCCACGCCACGCCTTGATTACAGAGGCAAAGAACCTGGCTTGGCCTGATGGTACAAGATGGAACATCAATGTATCTAACAATACATTCGTCAACTTCTCACCACGCTCTAACAACAAGAGCCACGGTTTGATGTTCGAGATTCAGTATGCTCCAGATGGTTCAAAGATTACCTGCAAGAAGAACCTCTTCGTATTTGCCGGTAACAAGAATGATGGTGGCCGTGACTACTTCCAGAAGGGTATGATCATCAATACCAAGGATATTAAGTACGACTTCGCAGACAACTACTCTACCGTAGTTCCTGCCTACGACAAGTATAAGACATCTACAGACCCTAAGTCAAACCTCCTGGATGGTATGTTCATGCAGAACGCATTCTCTAACACCAAGACAGGTGCCGGCTACAACAAGGGAGCCCTCAACGTTGGTGGTATGGGTGAAACCCAAATTAAGTTTGGTGACAATCATAACAAGAATGAGGCAGACGCTGTAGGCTACCAGCTTGAGGCTGGCGAGCTCTTCAAGAGTCCTTGGACTATCGGTACAGTAAATGCCAAGGAGAAGTTCCAAAAGGATGCTTACCGTTACTCAGACATCAGTGGTTTCTACTATAATGCATCAGACAAGGTGAAGAGACATCCTATCTATACCAAGGAAATCGGTGACCCACGCTGGCGCACTGGTAAGTCTTGGGATGGTGGCAAGAACCACACAGTAAAGAGTGGTGATCTGACTTACTAAATTATATTATCAGATATACATATTTAATAAAAAACAAAGAGGGCGAGCCTGTGAAGGTTCGTCCTCTTACTTTTTATCAAAACTGCCCTAAAAAATGAAGCAGGCTTCAATGGCAAACGAAGCCTGTTTCATTGACCATCGAAGCCTGTTTCATTGGCCATCGAAGCCTGTTTCATAAAAAGGGGCATATCTGCAGGCTCTAATCCTTGAAATCTATACTCAATTCGCCAGTGCCTAAAAGATTGTAGCTCATGCGATGATATGGGGTAACTCCAAATTCCCTGATGGCAGCACGATGCTTCTTGGTAGGATAACCCTTGTTGCCTTTCCAATCGTACTGTGGGTATTCTTCTGCCAGCGCATCCATGTAATCATCACGATAGGTCTTGGCAAGGATGCTTGCCGCAGCAATTGCCAGATACTTGCCGTCGCCTTTTACGATGGTTGTATAAGGCAAATCCTTATAGGGTTTGAAACGGTTGCCATCCACGATAACTGCCTCCGGACGAACCTTGAGCTGGTCCAGGGCTCGGTGCATAGCCAGGAAACTGGCGTTGAGGATATTGATTTTATCGATTTCTTCAGGCGTAACAATGCCAACAGCCCAAGCTACGGCATCACGCTCTATCTGCTCGCGGAGCGCCTTGCGCTTCTTGTCGGTGAGCTTCTTACTGTCGTTCAATTCGGCATTCTGATAACCGGGCGGAAGGATAACGGCTGCTGCATATACGCTGCCAGCCAAGCATCCACGGCCAGCCTCATCACAGCCAGCCTCTATCATATCCTTATAATAATGACTTTCTAACATTTTCTTTATTCTTGATGATACATCTTATTATTATTAAAGCAAAGGCTTCAAGCCTTCCCATTTCACATTCCAATTGCCATCCTGCGGGAAACCCGGATTAGGATGAATACTGCCATCCCAGCCGGCACACATCATGGCTACAGCCATCAACAAACCGCCATTGCCAGGAAGATAAAGGCGCAAACGGGCATCCTGATAGTTATGACCGCTTACCAGATAAGTATTCTTCTGCTGGTGCATCAGCAAAGCACCTACTGCATTCTCCGGTTCTCCCATGCGGGCAGCTCCCATAGCCATCATCGGATAATCCCAGCCCCAGGAAGTATTCCATTTCCAATTCTTCCAAATCCACTGTTCGGTCTTCTTCATCTTGGCAAAATCAATCATTCTACTATTATATGGGAACAGACCGATAGCGCCCATCGCGGCTGGATGATCACTGAACATACGAACCTTGGTATAGGTATCAGGCTCGGTTTCTGCAGCAAGATATAAACTGTCTTTAGATGCAAGAGGAGAAATCTTAGCCATAATGTCGTCCCAATGAGCATCACGAGCCTTACCTAGGCGTTCACGCCATTCCTGCGCAATTTTCAAGGCACAATGCCACTGACTGAGTTCGAAAGGAGGATTCACGGTTGTTGCAGCAGGTAAGGTTTCCTGGGCAGCAATACAACCACGAAGAATATAACGGTCTTTCTCCTTATCATATTCTGCAAAGTCGCCCATAAATTCAGCGGTTTCATCGACCAACTTCGCATATTTCTGCAAGATGGCAGGCGAAGGATCAGCACGATAAAGCAATTCCGCCAGATAAATCAGGTGTGGCTGTTGCCAAATCAGGAAACTTCCCACACTAGAAGGAGCCTCTCCTGCATCCGGATCGGTCATTTTCATCCATCTTACTCCCTTGAATCCCTGTCGCTGGGCTATCTTGCGGGCATTCGGCTCAGCCTTAAAATACCAGGATAAAGAACGCTCCAACAATTCAGGATGTCCCCACAAGGCAAATTGTGCCTGGTGCCAGAGAATCATCTCCAAATGGAATTTGCCAAACCAGGAATTATAGGTAAGACCGGTTTCCTGAGGAGGAGTTTCACCTGCATCCTGAATAGCCAGCAGGTATTGGCTCAACACTACACGGCGCTCCATCTCCTGAGCACGAGGATCCTTACACTGTCCGAAATCTACCATCGCTCCTTTCTGCCAATAGCGATTCCAATAAGCCTTGGCTGCATCCGCAACCTCAGCAAAAGTCTTGCTCTCAGAAGATATCTGCTCTGCATATTCACAGGTCAACTTCAAGTCAGCAGACTTTGACTGCAGCTGATAGAAGTTCTTGCCTTTCTGCTTGAGTTTAGCTGTACCCTGCCATCTTAACATCACGAAATAGACGGTTTCATCGATAGTTCGTTTCAATACGGCAGAATTCTTATCCTGTGAAACAAGCATTGTGGAATGAAGATGATCTTTATTCCAATCGCAAGCATCATCACAATGACCGCCTGTAGGATAAGCAAAACGGATATCAAATGCAATAGAACCTTTAGACTGGACGTGAGTAGCAATCATATCCAGCTCAGGATGACAAGTGGTCTCCACCTGATAAGCACGACCATGATAAATAAAGCTGCTCTTAATCATTCCATCCCACATGTCCAAAATTTGGTTAACCTGCTGTATATTCTTAGGATCAGACCCCAGAGAAAGTCCCAATGTACCCAAATGCAGACGATGAGGATTGACACGATACCAATCTCCTGCAGCCTTCTTTCTCTTATCTTCCTTAATCTGGGTAGCGTATGGCTCCTTTCTTCCTCTTCCATAGTCATAATAACGCCAACTTTCTTCCGGTTTATAATTCTCAGGATTGGCAAATGAATGCCAGCCCCAATCGCTCATCGTACCCAAAGGAACGCCCTTGGAATAAGACTTAGGGAAAGACTGAAGGCCGGTTCCATCGACAGTCATGGCAAAGCCACCATTACCCACAGACAGAGAATTCAACGAATCCATCGTCACTACATGAGGATTATTCCTCTCTACTACCTGCTTTCTATCTATATTCTGAGCAGAAAGGCTCAAGGAAACCAACAGAAAAGCACTTAAAAATATTCTTTTCATTTGTTTGTTTTTAGGTTGTTTTATGTAAATATAAAAACAATAATTCCCCAATTCCATCATAGAAATGGGGAATCATTATATATAAAAGCTTTTAGAACATCTGAGAAACGCGTTTTACGCCTGCTACAAGCGCATCAACCTCCTCCTTGGTATTGTACAAGGCAAAGCTGGCACGAACAGTTCCCAGAATGCCATAACGGTCCATCAAAGGCTGAGCACAATGATGACCGGTACGGACAGCAATGCCCAAACGGTCGAGCAAGGTTCCCATGTCCATATGATGAATATCACCAACCAAGAAGCTGACAACGGCATCCTTGCCCTCCTGCTCACCAAAAAGTCTGATTCCATCGATGGTACGCATCTGCTCCATGCAGTAGCGGGTGAGTTCCTGCTCGTGCTTGGCAATGTTATCCATGCCGAGCGCTGAAACATAATCGATGGCCTTTGCCAGACCATGGGTAGCTACATAATCAGGAGTACCAGCCTCGAACTTGAAAGGTAACTTTTCGAAAGTAGTCTTTTCGAAACTTACACTCTCAATCATTTCGCCACCGCCCTGATAAGGAGGCAACTTGTCGAGCCATTCTTCCTTGCCGTAAAGCACACCGATACCGGTAGGACCATAAATCTTATGTCCGCTGAAAGCGAAGAAATCGCAATCCATATCCTGTACATCCACAGCAAAATGAGGAGTACTCTGAGCGCCATCCACCATGACAGGCACATCGTGCTCATGAGCAATCTTTATCATCTCTTTTACCGGATTCACCGTACCCAACACGTTGCTTACCTGGGCAATGCTCACGATTTTGGTGCGTTCGGTAAATAAATTGGCGAATTCATCGAGGTTAATCTCACCTTTATCGTTGATAGGGATTACTCGGATGGCGATTCCCTTCTTGGCAGCCTGCAACTGCCAAGGCACGATATTGGAGTGATGCTCCATGGTAGAGATAATCACCTCGTCGCCCTCACTCATAAAGGCATCGCTGAACGATGAAACCACGAGATTCAGACTTTCGGTAGTACCGCGGGTAAAGATGACTTCCTCAACCTTAGGCGCATTGATAAACTTGCGCACGGTTTCGCGGGCTGCCTCATGAAGGTCGGTAGCCTGTTGAGAGAGATAGTGAACACCACGATGCACATTGGCATTTACGTTGAGATACTCGTCGCGCATGGCATCGAGCACGCACAATGGTTTCTGCGTGGTTGCCGCATTATCCAGATACACCAATGGCTTATCATAGACCCTTCTCGATAAAATCGGGAAATCTGCTCTTACTTGATTGATATCATACATATTTTTAAGAACTTAACTCCTTTAAAAGGATATTATCTACTTGCAAAGCTTGCAGCCCTCACACTTATTGAGTTCACCACGGAATCGCTTCTCTACGAGATGATGCAGGCGATCACGCAATGGCTCCAGCTCCATCTTGTCGATGACTTCGTTGACAAATGCAAACTGAAGGAGCAACTTAGCCTCCTCGCGGCTCACACCACGCTGCTGCATATAGAACAATGCGGCATCGTTGAGCTGACCTACAGTACTTCCGTGCGCACACTTCACATCATCGGCATAAATCTCCAGCATCGGCTGGGTAAACATGCGGGCAGTCTTCGTAGCACAGAGGTTCTGGTTGGTTTCCTGAGAAACAGTTTTCTGGGCACCATGACGAACCAACACTCTACCGGCAAAAGCACCACGTGCCTCACCATCGAGTACATACTTATAAAGCTCGTTGCTGGTACAATGACCCACCTGATGATCGATGAGTGTATTGTTATCAACCACCTGGTTCTTGTCGGCAATCACACAACCATTGCAGAAGCACTCGGCTCCCTCGCCCTTGAACACGAGGTCGAGTCGGTTGCGGGTGATACCGTTATGAAGGGTGATGACGTTATGATTTACACGGCTGTTAGCCTGCTGCTCAATGTAAACGTTGCTGACACGACGGTTCTTGTAATGAGTCTCTTCCAGACAATAGAGGTCGAGACTGGCATTCTCGCCAACATAAGCCTCGATAACCTGGGTTGCGAGGAAGTTCTTGTCATCGGCAGCATGATCGCAGAAGAGGAACTTAGCCTCAGCACCCTGTTCCATCACGATGAGCACACGACGGTTTACCATCAAATCTACATCCGAACGAAGAATATTGATTACCTGAATGGTTCGCTCCACCTTCACGTTCTTTGGAACATAAATCAGCAAGCCATCCTGCGCCAGAAAAGTATTCAATGCGGTGATGCCATCTTCATCGGTTTTGGCAATCTTAGCGTAGTATTTCCCGATGAATTCTGGGTTTTCTGTAGCAATCTTGCTCAAAGAATCGACGATAACACCCTCTGGAAGCTCTACTTTTGGCAATGCCTTGTTATAGAAAGCATCGTTTACCACGAAGTAGAGCGAAGTGCTCAGGTTAGGCACATCGCAGCGGAAAGCCTCGTATGGATCTACCGGAATTTCCAGACGGTTCAAGTTCAAGCCATAGTCTGGCTCGAAGATGGCGCTCATATCTGTGTACTTGTATCTTTCTACCTTTCGGGAAGGGAAGCCCAGGCGACGGAAGTCCTCGAAAGCAGCATCACGCACCGCATTGAGCACCTCAGCACTGTTCTTCTTGATCATTCTCGAAGAAGACTGATACAAGTCTAAATATTGTTTTTCTGAAAGCATAGCCATCCTCCTTATTTATTTCTCATCTACTTCAGCCTTGATCCAGTCGTAGCCGCGAGCTTCAATCTCCTTGGCAAGTTCAGGACCGGCAGTCTTCACGATTCTACCCTTATAGAGTACGTGAACCACACTTGGCTTAATCATATCGAGCAGACGCTCATAGTGAGTGATGACAATGGCAGAAGTCTGGTCGGTATGCATCTTGTTTACACCGTCAGCCACAATACGCATCGCATCCACGTCGAGACCCGAGTCGGTTTCATCGAGGATAGAGAGCTTTGGCTCCAGCATCGCCATCTGGAAAATCTCGTTGCGTTTCTTCTCACCACCAGAGAAACCTTCGTTTACAGAACGGCGAGCCAACTTGCTGTCCAATTCCACCAACTCGCGCTTCTCACGCATTAGTTTCATGAATTCGCTTGTATTCAATGGTTCCAAACCCTGATACTCACGCTTGGCATTGATAGCCGCACGCATAAAGTTAGTCATGGATACACCAGGAATCTCCACCGGATACTGGAAAGAGAGGAACAAGCCTTCACGGGCACGGTCCTCTGGCTTCATATCCAGAAGGTTCTTGCCGTTGAAGATAGCCTCACCCTCGGTTACGGTATAGAGAGGGTTACCTGTAAGCACAGCGCTCAAGGTTGACTTACCGGAACCGTTAGGTCCCATGATAGCATGTATCTCACCATCGTTGATAGTCAGGTTGATACCTTTCAATATTTCTTTGCCTGCAATAGTTGCATGCAGATTCTTTACCTCTAACATATTATTACTTAAAAAATGCGTTCAAAATATTGGAACATAACTCTTCAAAGAAAGTTGGTGGCTTCTCCCAGCCCCATTGCACAAACAACGAAGGAGGGTCTAGTACCCAAAATGAGCACTCACCTGGTCGTATGACCTTACCCTTCATCTGCGGAACATAACTCGATGTCTGCATAATGGACTTGGTCAATGTAGGGTCAGACTCATCAACATGACAATATCGACCACAACGAAGATACACATTTTGCTCTTGCTTGCATTTCGCAACAAAAGATGCAACGATGGAATCTTGCTGTGCCGTCAAGCCATTTTTTTGATGATTGAAAAGGTCTTGAGCCGTTAAGTTCAAGCTATCAACTAACAATAACATCAACAACATTCTTTTCATAACCACCTCTCTTTCTTATTATTCTTAGCCAACGGTGCCTTCGAGTGAAACACTTAGGAGTTTCTGTGCCTCAACGGCAAACTCCATAGGCAACTTGTTGAGCACATCCTTGGCATAACCATTTACGATCAAGCCGACAGCCTCCTCGGTAGGAATGCCTCGCTGATTGCAATAGAAGAGCTGGTCTTCTGAAATCTTCGAGGTGGTTGCCTCATGCTCGAACACGGCTGTGTCGTTATGGGCATCCATATATGGGAAGGTATGCGCTCCACAATCGCTACCCAGCAACAAGGAGTCGCAGGAACTGTAGTTGCGCGCATTGTCGGCATTGGACGTGGCACGAACCAGACCTCGATAGGAGTTCTGGCTATGACCTGCCGAGATTCCCTTTGAGATGATGGTACTCTTGGTGTTCTTACCCATGTGAATCATCTTGGTACCGGTATCAGCCTCCTGATAGTTGTTGGTAACAGCCACACTGTAGAACTCAGCCACAGAATTGTCACCACGCAAGATGCAAGAAGGATACTTCCAAGTGATAGCCGAGCCAGTCTCTACCTGAGTCCAGCTCAACTTAGAGTTGACACCACGCAAGTCACCTCGCTTGGTTACCAGGTTCAACACACCACCCTTACCATGTTCATCACCAGGATACCAGTTCTGAACGGTAGAGTACTTCACCTCAGCATTATCCTTGACGATAATCTCTACGATAGCCGCATGGAGCTGGTTCTCATCACGCATTGGTGCTGTACATCCCTCCAGGTAAGAAACGTAAGCATCATCATCGGCGATGATCAATGTACGCTCAAACTGACCGGTGTTACGGGCATTGATGCGGAAGTAACTGCTCAACTCCATCGGACAGCGGACGCCCTTAGGAATATAAACGAATGAGCCATCGCTGAATACGCAACTGTTCAAGGCTGCATAGAAGTTATCACGATAAGGAACTACGGTTCCCAGATACTCTCTTACCAAATCAGGATGCTCCTTCACTGCCTCGCCGATACTGCAGAAGATGACGCCCTTCTCACGGAGCTTCTCCTTGAAGGTAGTCTTCACCGACACAGAGTCCATGATGGCATCCACGGCGGTGCCGCTCAAAGCCAGACGCTCCTCCAGAGGAATACCAAGCTTGTCGAATGTTTTCTCCAACTCAGGATCAATCTTCTTGTTTTTTGGCTTCTTTGCCAAAGGGTCGGCATAGTATGAAATCTCCTGGTAGTCAACAGGTGGCACGTGCACATGTCCCCACTTTGGCTCCTTGAGCGTCTTCCAGTAATGGTAGGCTTTCAGACGAAATTCGAGCATCCAATCTGGCTCTCCCTTCTTCTGTGAGATCAGGCGCACAACATCCTCGTTGAGACCCTTTTCTATGATTTCAGTATGCACATCGGTGGTAAAACCATACTCATATTTCTGGTCTATCACGTCCTTGACAACCTGATTCTGTTCTTTCTCTATTTCTGCCATTTTATTTAGAATAACCTTTCGTTATTTTAACCCTAAATAGGGATAAGCCGCTGAGGACTCATCCCTACCTTATTATATATATGATAGAGCGAAAAACAAATGAATTCTTCACTTTTCGTTCTTCACTCTTCACTTTATTAAAGCTTCTGCTCTACCTCGATCTCAGTGAAGGTCTCGATAACGTCGCCCTCCTGAATATCGTTGTAGTTGACGAGGCTCAAACCGCATTCCATACCGGTAACCACCTCCTTAACATCGTCCTTGTAACGCTTCAAGGCACCGATTTCAGCAGTACGTATCACGATACCGTCACGGATGACGCGAGCCTTATCCTTAGCGTGTACCTTACCCTCGGTAACGAGACCACCGGCAATAGTACCCACCTTAGAAATCTTGAAGGTCTGCTTAACCTCAACCTGACCGGTAACGATTTCCTTCTTCACCTTGTCGAGCATACCAACCATCGCACTCTTGATATCGTCGATAGCATCGTAGATGATAGAGTATGTGTTGATTTCAACACCCTCACGGTCGGCAGCCTTACGAGCATCGGCAGATGGACGAACCTGGAAACCAACAATGACTGCATCTGAAGCAGATGCCAGCATCACGTCGTTCTCTGAAATCTGACCCACAGCCTTGTTCACCACGTTCACCTGAACCTTCTCGGTAGAAAGCTTGATGAATGAGTCGCTCAATGCCTCAACAGAACCGTCGGTATCACCCTTCACGATGACGTTCAACTCATGGAACTCACCACGTGCGATACGGTGAGAGATATCACCCAGAGTCAAGCGCTTCTGAGTACGCAAGCCCTGCTCACGCTGCAGCTGCTCACGCTTGTTGGCGATTTCGCGAGCCTCCTGCTCTGTCTCGATTACGTGGAACTGGTCACCTGCAGTAGGCGCACCATTCAAACCGAGGATGATAGCTGGCTCAGCAGGAGCTGCTGACTTGATGTTGGCATTACGCTCATTGAACATCGCCTTGACACGCCCCCAAGAAGTACCGGCGAGTACGATGTCGCCTACCTTCAGGGTACCGTTGGCAACCAATACGGTAGAAACATATCCACGACCCTTGTCGAGAGAAGACTCGATGATGGTACCTGTAGCACGACGGTTAGGGTTAGCCTTCAAATCGAGCATGTCAGCCTCGAGGAGCACCTTGTCGAGCAAATCGTGAACACCGATACCCTTCTTGGCACTGATTTCCTGGCACTGATACTTACCACCCCACTCCTCAACGAGCAGGTTCATGTTAGCCAAGTCCTCACGGATACGGTCTGGGTTAGCACCTGGCTTATCAATCTTGTTGATTGCGAATACCATAGGCACACCGGCAGCCTGGGCATGAGCGATAGCCTCCTTGGTGGTAGGCATCACAGAGTCATCGGCTGCGATGATGATGATGGCGATATCGGTAGCCTGGGCACCACGGGCACGCATGGCGGTAAACGCCTCGTGACCTGGAGTATCAAGGAAGGTAACCTTGCGGCCACTGTTCAGCGTAACACTGTATGCACCGATATGCTGGGTAATACCACCTGCCTCACCGGCAATCACATTGGTATTGCGGATATAGTCGAGCAAAGAGGTCTTACCATGGTCTACGTGACCCATGACGGTTACGATTGGAGCACGTGGAACCAAGTCGTTCTCATCATCCTCTTCCTCGCTCACGGCCTCCTGAACCTCGGCACTCACGTATTCGGTCTTGAAACCGAACTCCTCAGCTACCATATTGATGGTCTCTGCATCCAGGCGCTGGTTGATAGATACCATGATACCTACGCCCATCAGCGTAGAGATAACCTGAGTAACGCTGATATCCATCATCGTAGCCAACTCGCTAACGGTAACGAACTCAGTAAGTTTCAGGATCTTGCTTTCCTTCTGCTCCTGACGAGCCTGATCCTGCAACTTCTCCTGAACAGCCTCACGCTTCTCCTTACGGTACTTAGCACCCTTCTTGTTCTGACTCTTGCTGGTCAAACGTGCAAGAGTCTCCTTAACCTGGCGTGCTACAGCCTCGTCATCAACCTCGATCTGGCGCTGGTTGCTGCGGTTGTTGTTATTGCCGCGATTATTATTGTTATTATTTCTGTTGCGGTTCTTGTTCTTCTTGTTATTACCGCCGTTGTTGCCATTACCTCCGCCATTATTCTTAGCTTCGGCAATGATGTCAACACGTTCTTTGTTGATACGAACACGCTTTTTGCGCTCATTGTGCTGTTGAGCCATTTTCTCCTCACGTTCCTTGCGGCGCTCCTCCTTGGTTTTCTTCTTAGGACGAGTGCTCTGGTTGAGGGAAGACAAATCTATCTTGCCCAACACCTTAGGCTCATTAGCAGTAAACTTCTTCTCACTCTTGAGAGTAAACACGCTGTTGTCTGCTGCGCCAGCAGAATGCTGTGCAGTTTCATTCTTAGCATGATGATGCTCTTTCTTTCCCTGAGGAGCATTCTGCTTATTCATCTGAGCGTTTGACTGCTGTGATTTCTGATGATTTTCCTGTTTCATTTGCTGTTTATGCTGAGAAGCCTGTTGTGGCTTCTGTTCCTTCTTTTGCTCAGCCTTAGGAGCGTCTTTCTTCTGCTCAGGACTGACGGCAGCAGTCTCAGGCTTTTCCGCAACAGACTCTGCAGCAGGCTTCTTACCGATATTGTCCAAGTCTATCTTTCCCAGCGGCTTATACAGCTGCTGTCCATTAGACTCCAACAAGCTTTCAGCGCGATTGTCCTTCTGCTCTGGCGCACGCTTCTTATCTTTTGCTTTTTTGGTAAAGAGTTTCTCAGCCTGATCACGAACCTCTCTGTCCTGACTGAAGGCATCATTCAATGCCTTGTATTGCTGGTCGGTGAGTTTGAAGCTCGGTTCTGCCTTGACATCTCCCAGGTCTTTTCTTTTCTCTAGGAATTCAACTGCCGTCTGAAGTCCTATATTTAATTCACGTAGTGCTTTATTTAATCTGATGCTCATAAATTATTTATTCTCCTATTTTTAAAGTTAGATTCCCTGCAAGCACTCGCTGGCAAGGGAATTATTGTTCGAATTCGGCGCGCAACACGCTGAGTACATGATCAACGGTCTCCTCTTCGAGGTCGGCCTTCTCAATCAGCAAGTTGCGAGGTGCATTGAGTACCTGCTTGGCAGTATCAAGACCGATGCCCTTGATAGCATCGATAACCCACTGGTCAATCTCATCAGAGAACTCATCCAAGTAGATATCCTCATCGGCCTCATTCTCGTCTACCTCACGGAATACGTCGATGGTATATTCTGTAAGCATAGAAGCCAGTTTGATGTTCATACCGCCACGGCCGATAGCCAAACTAACTTCCTCAGGCTGCAAGTAAACCTCTGCTTTCTTGTTCTCATCATCAACATTGATTGAAGAAACCTTGGCTGGAGCCAACGCACGCTGAATGAAGAGTTTGGTATTGCTTGAGTAGTTGATGACATCGAGATTCTCGTTGCAAAGTTCGCGAACGATACCGTGAACGCGGCTACCTTTAACACCTACACATGCGCCAACCGGGTCGATACGCTCATCGAATGTTTCAACAGCAATCTTAGCACGCTCTCCCGGAAGACGGGCGATACGGCGGATTGCAATCAGACCGTCTGCAATCTCAGGAACCTCAGCCTCCAACAGGCGCTGCAGGAAGATTGGAGCAGTACGGCTCAAGATAATCTTTGGATTATTGTTCTCGTTGTCTACACGAAGGATGACCGCACGAACAGTCTCACCCTTGCGGTAAGTATCACCAGGAATCTGCTCAGTCTTAGGCAACATGAGCTCGTTGTTCTCATCATCTACAATCAGAACCTCGCGCTTCCAAACCTGATAAACCTCACCAGAGATAACCTGACCTACGCGATCCTTGTATTTGTTGTAGAGTGAATCATGCTCCAACTCAAGAATCTTGGAAGCCAAAGTCTGACGAAGAGTCAAGATGGCACGACGACCAAACTTATTGAAGTCAACCGTCTCACTTACATCCTCACCAACCTCGTAATCCGGCTCAATCTTACGAGCCTCAGAAAGTGTAATTTCCTTATTTTCATCTTCAACTTCGCCATCAGCAACAACTATACGGTTGCGATAAATTTCGAAGTCACCCTTGTCAGGGTTCACGATGACATCAAAGTTTTCGTCACTACCAAAAATCTTGGCAAGTACATTACGGAAGCTCTCCTCCAATACACTTACCAATGTAGTACGGTCGATATTCTTTGTTTCTTTAAACTCGCGGAATGTATCAATCATACTCGCTGTCAATTCTTGCTCTTTTTTAGCCATAACTTAATTGAAACTAATTATGTATTTTGTATATTTTACTTTATCCATCTGGTAAACGTGATCAACCTCCTGCTTAACCGGACGTTTTTTACCTTCAACCTTTACCTTTTCTTCAACGCCAACTGTGAAGTCATTTCCTTCAACAGCTTTCAAGATACCCTTCACCTTCTTGCCGTCGGCATCAAGCACCTCTACCTCCTTGCCAATGAAATTGATATACTGCTGCGGAACTTTGAACGGTTGACCCAAGCCTGCAGAGCCAACTTCGAGCTCATAGTCTTCCTCGTCACGGTTCAAATGATCCTCAATATACTTACTCAAGGCAACACAATCCTCAATCCATACTCCATCGGCATGGTCAATCTCAACAACGATTCTATCGTCTGGACTGATTTCAATGCTTACCAAGAAATATTCCTTATCTTGGAGCCATTCTTCAACTAATTTTTTTACGACGTTTTTATCAATCATATATACCTTATTAAAATAAAATGAGGAACTCTTGTGAGCCCCTCATTCCACTGAACGTTGCAAAATTACAAATATTTTTGTGATTAGCCAAAAAAAATCCAACTTTTTATTCGCAACGTGCACATTTTTAATCGATTGTGCACGTTTTTGTACTTATTTCTTCACAGGATGCAGTATTTTTTCGTATTCTGATGGAGAATTCAGCAATTTTACTGCTTCCTTAATCTGCTTGTCATAGCGCATGGAATTCTGGATGGCACCGCGCTGGAAATAATAGGCAGAAACGATGTCATTTTCCAACAGATGCTTGATGTAATCCTTGTTATAATCCAGATCCTTTGCCACATTGTGACTCAGTTTTTTCTTCAAAGCTTCAAACTCTGCCTTGGCATCATCGTAATAGCCTTCAAACTTAGCGAGTTTTTCCAAGTCCTTGAGATACTTTTCTGTTTCACGGTCGTACTGGAAGTTAGCCTTCAATACGCGTGCCTTGAATTCATCATAGTCAGCATCGGTCAGCGAGAATTCCTTCGCTGGAGCGATAGTAGGATGTTTGGCAATATAATCAATCTCATAATTGAGCATCACCTCATTACTGTCGCGGGCACCAGCCAGATAGAAAGCGATGTTTGGCAAAGAATCAGGCTTTACCTCTACATCCGGTTTCACACCACCGCCATCTCTCACTTCTCTGCCGCCAGCGGTATAAAACACCTTGGTAAGAGAGTCAGGAACATGCTCCACATAACCGCCCTTATCGTGCTTATAGTTGAGTGCCTGAACGCATCGGCCGCTAGGAATGAAATATTTAGCAGTAGTGAGTTTTACCTGTCCGTTATAAGGCAAATCCATGGTAGTCTGCACCAATCCCTTTCCATACGTGCGCGTACCTAATATTACAGCACGGTCATAATCCTGCAGACTGCCGCTCATGATTTCACTGGCACTGGCAGAATTCTCGTTCACCAATACCACCATCGGCATAATGGAATCTATCGGTTCAACCGTGGTCTTATAAACATGATTAGAACGCTGCAACTTTCCCTTCATCTCCAAGACTGTCTTACCTTTAGGCAAGAACATATTGATGATGCTGACCGCTTCGGTAACAGAACCACCACCATTATTACGCAGATCGAAGACAAGACTCTTGGCACCTTGCTTTCTCAAATCGATGAAAGCGCGACGCACTTCCTTGGCAGACTGCTCGGTAAAGGAATTGAAGTTGATGTAACCGATGCTACCCTCCAACATGCCATAATAAGGCAAGAACGGCAACTGGATGGTACGGCGGGTTACCTTCACCTTCATCGTCTTGCCTGTACTTGGACGCTTAACTTTCAGCATGAAAGAAGAACCCGGGTCACCACGAAGATGATCGCTAACATAGCTCACCTCCTTATTGGTCATATCCTCATCATCAATACTCAGAATAATGTCACCCTTCTTCAGGCCCACTTCTGCAGCAGGCATATTCTCGTAAGGCTCGCTGATACAGACGCGCTGCAACTGAAAATTGTAGCGTATCACCGCACCTACACCCGCATACTTGCCGGTGAGCAGGTTCTTGAGTTCCTTCATCTTCTGCTCTGGATAATAGGTAGTATAAGGGTCGAGACTACGCAACATGGCATTGATACCATTTCCGACCACAACTTCAGCATCGAGCGTATCAACATACATCAAATCGAGATTTTTGTAGATGGCATTGAATATCTCCATATTCTTTGCGGCTTTGAAGTCATGATCTTTGTCAACCTGGGCAAAAGTAGGAACTGCCAGGAGCACCATAAGCAAGGAGAACAGTATTCTTTTCATTGTTACCTTATTTAATTGTATATGATTCAACTTATTGGTTATTTCATCCCCCTCTTCACGGCATTCGCCCTCGGGAGAAGATTTCGACCACAAAAGTACTCATTTCTTTGCGAAAAACACCATAAAATAGGCAAAAAATGGCACAAAGATAAGAAAAAATACACTTTTTTAGAGAAAAAGCGAAAAAAGTCAGCAAAAAATTTGGCAGAATGAAGAAAAGTTAGTACTTTTGCACACGCAAATAAGGAACGTCATGTTCTTTACAGAAAAACGCTTCAATAGCTCAGTTGGTTAGAGCACCTGACTGTTAATCAGGGGGTCGTTGGTTCAAGCCCATCTTGAAGCGCAAGAGAGTTTCAGGTTAGCCTCGTAACTCATCTTCTTTCATAGCAAATTGCTTCAATAGCTCAGTTGGTTAGAGCACCTGACTGTTAATCAGGGGGTCGTTGGTTCAAGCCCATCTTGAAGCGCAGAAAAGAGTCACAAGTTTTACTTGTGACTCTTTTTGTTTATCCACATTTTATCCCACTTTGCATTCTCCATTCCCATTTACAAATACTATATCCGGCAATAACCAGAGAAAGCAAAATTTAAAAAGAGGGTGTGTCATAAGTCTATGGTGCACCCTTTTCGTTTTTCTTCTTTTTCCAGATACAGAACTGAAAAAATTGTTTTTATTTACAACAAAGCCCAAACTTTCACAAGCTCGGG